>OMGP01000531.1_pt1 | contig 38070 bp, 33 predicted proteins | sample 1646091 | NCBI WGS metagenome assembly OMGP01 (sample SAMN05578580, study PRJEB25193) | human gut metagenome | biome: Human Microbiome; feature: human-associated habitat; material: feces | host: Homo sapiens | place: USA:Birmingham | reverse complement strand
ATTTATCAGAACCAGCAGAAGAAAGGCTTGAATGCGGGTAAGTGGTTCGCCCGTGCAGTAAGCGACGAGACGTTTGATTTGGCAAAGCTTGCCGAACACATGTCGAAGCACAATTCACCGTATTCCGGTGGTGTCATCAAAGGTGTGCTTTCGGATATGGTAGATTGCATCAAGGAATTGTTGCTGGATGGCAAATGTGTAAAAATTGATGATCTTGCCATTTTTGGGGTGGGTATTCGCAGTAAGGCGGCTGATACGCTGGAAGAGTTTTCGCTGGAGAAGAATATTACCGGTATGCGTCTGAAAGCTCGTGCCACCGGTAATCTGTCGACCAATAATCTGAAACTCGACAGTCAGTTGAAGCAGCAGGCGGAATATCAGAAACCGACAACTGCCGGAGGAGGTTCTGATTCGGGTGATAACCTTGATCCGAAACCGGATGGTGGCGGCGAAGCGCCTGACCCGGCTGCCTAAAAGGTTCACCACAGAGGACACGGAGGACACTGAGTTTTTTCACCACAGGTTATTTCTTTCCTCTGCGTCCTCTGTGTCCTCCGTGGTGAATAAAAAAACTATTATCAATTTATTTAAAATTTCTTATTATGAGTAATTCATCATCTCCCCGCTCCGTATGGAGCTTCATTATCAAAGTAATCATCACCGTTGCCACCGCTATCGGAGGCTTGATCGGAGTACAGAGTTGCATGTAACCCCATGCGGACTATTACATTAATTATCATTCATTGCAGTGCCACGCCGGAAGGAAAGTCCCTTTCGGCGGAGGCTTGCCGACAGGATCATATCTTGCACCGTGGCTTTCGTGATATTGGCTATCATTTTTACATTACTCGCGATGGGGAGATCCACCGGGGACGTGCTTTAGAAAAGGTTGGAGCACACTGCCGGAATCATAATGCTCATTCGATAGGTGTTTGTTATGAAGGAGGATTGGATGCGGGCGGAAAGCCGAAGGATACTCGTACTGTAGAGCAAAAGGGAGCTTTGCTTGCTTTGTTGAGGGAGTTGAAAAGGCAGTTCCCGAAAGCGTTGATTGTGGGACATCGTGATTTAAATCCGATGAAGGAGTGTCCGTGTTTTGAGTGTGTGAAGGAGTATTCACAGGTATAAACTAATAAAAAACGAATGGCTGACAGGATTTGTATTGTCAGTCATTCGTTTTTCTATTTTCTCAATAATAAACCGGATTTATTCGCATTGCCAAATATCATCCATGGTAATAGGCACATAGGCACCATCTTTCATCTCTATAATCACAGAAGGTTCATGCACAACAAGAGTATGCCACACTCCGACAGGCACTTGAACACCATAAACACCTTTCATGGGATTCAAATCATAGCGACCACATTCAATCCCTTTCTCATTATAAAAAAGTTCTGTGACATGACCTCTAAGTAAAATTACGGTCTCATTAGTTACTGTGTGGCGATGAATAGGAACCTGTGTTCCCGGTTGCAAGGCATTGAGCATACGCTGTGAAGTGTCTCCATTGCCATTACGCAAATCGAGATTGACACGGCGTCTCTCATTAGTTTCGGCCTGCGACAATAATTCATCAAGCAATTTATCATTAATTTCCATCATTCCTTTCGTTCGCTTTTGCACGCAAATACTCTTCGTGCAGATGATAATACTTCTTTTTGAATAAGATATAGGCTACACACAGCAATACCAATACCACCACGAGATACAAATATTTGTTCACCGGCAGATAGATGGCACCCAAGGAAATTACCAGCTGCATAACCATGTAAATGGTGGAGACTGTCACATGCTTAATATGCAGCTCATTAGCCATCAGTTGATAGGCATGTTTGCGATGAGGTTTACCAATATTCTCATGCAATATGATACGGTGACAGATGGTGAGTACACTATCTACACCATATACCATCAACAGCAGAATGGCCCAGTAGTTTCCAGTCTTTATAATATAAGAGCCTAGGAAATAGAGTAAAATAAATGCAATGGAGACACTGCCCACATCACCGGCAAAGCATTTTGCCTTGGTACGGAAGTTGAACAAGCAGAATACCAATACACTCAACAGAGTCACAATAATAAAGTTGTTGTCGGTGTATTCCCCCTGCATATTCAAGAGCAACAATGGAATCAATATTGCCAATGAATAACCACCGGTGATACCATTGATTCCATCCATAAAGTTATACGCATTGATAATGCCGGTGCATACTATGAGTGCAATGATAACCACCCACCAATACTCGGGCAGCAAAATACCCCACTGGTAGAACATGAGTGTCATGGCGACAAAGTGCACAATCAAGCGAAACTTATTGGGTACCGAATGAATATCATCCGCAAAACTGATGCCCCCCAACATCGTGAGCCCTAACAGGAACCAAGGACATGTAAAACCATAGAAGGCAGCATAAAGCCAGGCTCCAAACAAGAAAATAATACCTCCGCCACGCAACACAATAGTACTGTGCGATGAACGTAAGTTGGGTTTGTCTATAATGTTAAACTTGTCGGCAATCTTAAAATAAACCAATTCAAGAACAAGCAATAATACTGCTATTAACAGATATACGACCATACTTATTTTGTATTTGCAAATGATTTAATGGTTTGTGTAAGTCCTTCTTCGGCACGTATGGGCATTTTATCTATACCCAGTGCCTTTTTTATTTTAGCATTGCTCACCACATAGTTTTCGGTTAGCTTTGTCAAACGCTCCGAGTTTAGTGGCAGGTGCAACACATCTCCCACCTTCGCCATGCCGTTCATCAGCCCCTTAGGTAAATGCCAAATATGTGTTCTCTTGCCCAACGCATTGCAAATGATTGCAATAAGCTCGTTGGTTGACAATGACTCATCATCTCCCATATTGTATATGCCACTCTGAACTGGCTGGATAAGTAACTTTTCAATGGCAAAGCAAAGATTACCAATGGAAGTAAAGCAACGGCGGTTCTCAAATGCTCCCAACGGCCAGGGTACTCCCCTTTTCACTATACCATAAAGCAGATTGAGATTGCCTTTGTTACCGGGACCATGTATCATACAGGGACGCAGGATATACACTTGCTTATCTGCGGCTAGATGAGATAGAATATATTCTTCCGCCTTGATTTTGGACTCACCGTAAGGACCTACAGGATTAGGAACAATATCCTCAGTAAGAATATCGCCCGGAACAAAATCGGCAGCAGCCTTTACAGATGAGAAGAAGATGAACTTCTTGGCAGATGATTTCAGGAACCAGTCATAGATCTTTTGAGTGAGACCAGTGTTTACCTTAAAATAGACCTCTGGTCCAGAGGTATTCTTCAAATCGTGTGCCTTGCCAGCAAGGTGGATGATAGCATCCACTTGTGGAACCTTATCTTCATCAAGGTCTTTCCAAGAAAAGGTTTTGCCCACACCTTCCTTTTCCGGAGAAACAATGTCTAGGCCATAAATTTCATGATTCCGCCCCATGGCTTTAACAAGATTACTTCCTACAAAGCCGTGGATGCCGGTTATAAGTATCTTCATATTATTCTTTTGTAAAAATCAATTCAAAAACTTTCACAAAGTATTTCAATCCAAGCAACGGCATACATGTCCATATTCCATTTTCACGACACGCGCGGACAATCTCCTTGTTCAATACCCAGTTACTTTTCCAGTTAGCAGTACTTTTACCTCCTGTACGCATCTTCATGAAATCCAAATGCAAATACTCCGACTTCAATTTATTTGAATAAAGGAAACGAGTCAGCAACTCGTAATCAGCCGCAATCTTGTAGTCATACTGATAATAACCATACTTCTCAAAATTGTGCTTATAGGTATAAAACGAAGGATGTGCAGGCATAAAGCCAAAGCGGAAACGCCAAGGTGCAAAGTTTTTCGATGAATAATAGCGTACTGTCTTATCCAAATCACCATCATTCACAAAGCGGACATCACCATACACAACCTCGATGGATTTATCCTGTTCAAAAGCCTCTGCTACCTTCGAGATCACATCGGTACGATGGAAGAAGTCATCCGAATTGATGATACCCACAACGTCACCGGTAGCTATTTTTATGCCTTTATTCATGGCATCATACATACCCTTGTCTTTCTCTGAGAACCATTTCATGCGCCCATTGAATTTAGGCTCATATTCTTTGATAATATTTACGGTTTCATCCTTGGACAAGCCATCAGCAATGATGTATTCCAAATTCGGATAGTCTTGTTTGAGTACGCTTTCTATCGTGTCACGAAGCGTTGCAGCGCTATTCCATGTTACTGTTACAATTGATATCTTCATTTGATATTTGTCAAATCTTTATTATACATTGTCTTAAAGTATGCAATGATCTTCTCCTTGTCATCCCCACAATTGGACTTTATTTCATATATCTTCGCATCCACCAACATTCTGTACCACAAGCCTTGAAAGAAATCCCAACAGAATCCTTCTTTGCCATCCAAGAACCCCATCTTCACAATATAGCGATAGATAAAATATGCGAACGAACGCCAAAACAAAGGCATTCTACTAAACAAATCCTTCTTATTACGTTTTTTCTGTACGCCATCACTTAGATTTTGTTCGCCTTCTTCCTTCCCATTAAAGTGATATATCTTGTTTAATTGGTCAATTGCTTCCCGTAATGCATAGTCATTGTGCTTTGCGATAAACGCCCCTAAAGGCATTCGATTATCATCGATAAACAAGCCTTCCAGTTCAATCGTTTCACCTTCCAACACCACCAATTGCTCATCCATCAGACGTTGCTCATAGCGAGCCTTACCCTTTCTAAAGCATCTAACCAATCTAACACTTTCTACAATCCCGTGTTTCAGTCTCTTTCCCATAAAAGCACGTGCTCTTGGCAGGGATAAAGCCGTGACAGTAACAGGAAGAGAAGGAACCGTCCGTTGCATTTCCTCAATCAGTTCAGGAAAAAGATACTCATCGGCATCTAAACGGAATATCCACTCTGTATCAATATCCAAGTTATCCAATACCCAGTTAAATTGTTCTGCCTGATTACCCGGATACTTATGAACAACAACTTCCACATTATCAAACTCCTTACATATTTCTACCGTTCTGTCAGTAGAAGGACTATCCACCACTATCACCTTTTGAGAAAATGGACATACATTCTCCAAACAACGACGAATATGTATTTCCTCATTGTATACAAGAATGATGGTTGTCAAATCAAGTTTATTCATTTTTCAGTTCTCTCTTCTTAATGAATTTAGCTGGGTTCCCACCGACTATAGTCCATGGTTCAATGTCCTTACAGATTAAAGATGCAGCAGAAGCTACTACACCATCGGAAATACATATTCCTGGAAGCACCTTACAACCTGTAGCAAGCCATACGGCACTACCAATAGTAATATTACGCGTAACCAATGTAAAATGTGGACTATTAACATCGTGTGACCCTGTAAGAAGATAAACATCCTTTCCTATACAAGATTTTTCGCCAATTGTAATAGGAGCCATTGCATATACCCATGATTGTTCACCTAACGATGAAAGACCTCCCATTGTTACATTCCATGGATATTCAATCTTACAGGACGGATGTAACCTACAAGTATAATCTATTTTACTCCCGAAAAGACGAGTTAACCACACACGATATCTCCGAAAAATTCCCAATCGAGAGGGACTCCAACGAAATATGGTACTATTTACTGTCCCCCACAATAAATTCTTAATTTTTTCATTACGGCTCAAGCCATTTGTTTGTATTGGATTAAAAAGAGAGATCATCTTATCCCCCTTTTCGTTGCTAAAATAAAGCTAAGATAATTCCTCACATCACCACCCCAGATAACATTCTATCTTTCAATACTTTAGCTGGATTCCCTCCGATTATTTTCCATCGTTCCACATCCTTATACACACAAGCACGAGCTCCAACCACAGCTCCTTCACCGATAGTCACGCCCATACCCACGAAAGCATCAACTGCTACCCACACAGCATCTTCAATCACAATAGGAGCGGTAATAAGAGGATGTAATGGATCTGTTACATCATGGCTAGCTGTACAAAGAAAAGCACCTTGTGATACAGTCACATTGTCACCTAATATTATAGGAGCTACATTGTAACAATCTACATTAGATGCCAAACATGAATATCTCCCCATGACCAAATTCTTCGGATAGTAAACCTTTGCTGATGAATATACCACAGCAGTGGAATCAATCTTAGCCCCAAACAATCGAAGCAACATCCGTTTCCATCCACTTCCCATACTACGAGGCAACGGTCGTGCTAAACAGCCCCATACAATACTCCAAGCAAAACGCACCAATTGATGCTTTCGACCAAGAAGATTTTCATATTTCGATAAGCCAATCTTTGATTTTTGCATATATATCACTTTATTAAATTCTCATACATTTCGATAAACTGTTTTGATACAGTTGTACTGGCATACTTATCCTCAACTAACTTTTTTCCCCTACGTCCCATTCGCTCAAGATCATCTTCTGAGCACTTCAAAAATTCACGCAATGCCGAAACCAAAGGTTCTGTTCCTATTTCAATACACCACCCGCATCGGTGGTCATTTAACTCCGCCCAAGGAGTCCCATAGGTTGTAACAACCGGTGTTCCACTAGCTAAAGCCTCAGGAACAACAATTCCAAAATTTTCGCTAAAAGTAGGAAGCACAAATAAATCAGCCTTTTGATACAAAGCCCATTTGCCATCACCGAACATAGGACCAATAAAGTCAAATAGTTTAGTTACCCCATTTTTTGAACAAGAGTTTTTCAATTCTTGCACATACGATTGTTCTCCGGGACCTGCGATAGTGAAAGTATAACCAGTAAACTCATCTTTGAGCTTGGCAACAGCTTCAATGAGGAAATTAATGCCTTTCTTCGGATGCACTCGACTCAAAAAAAGCACATTCTTGGTGTGCTTCCACGAATCCTTAAACTGAATCTTATCAACCTGCACACAATTGGCAATCACATGAACGTTTCTATTCCAACCAAGGTTCAGCAAATTATCACGTTCTGTGTCAGCCGTTGCATGTATAAGATCACACACTTGAACCCCCTTTCTCTGAAACATCAGAATTGCTGGCAATTTCTTCGTCCAATAAAAACGCTTGATGGCGTATGGTTCCAACATACCATGAGGGGTATACACAACCTTAAGACCTACAGATTTAGCCCACATAACAGTCAAAGCTGACACTGGCAACCAACAGCAATTGGAATGAAACACCTGAGGTCTCACTTCATTGAGTATTTGTAGAAATTCCTTCTTACAGTTATTCCAAGGCAAATACCTATAGGGCATGTAATGAATGGTACAGTTATCTAACTTCAACTCATTCTCCGAAAGGTGAGTCAACACATGCAAATCACATAACTTACCCAAATCCCTCGCGAGCAAAGCCATATAAGCTCCTACTCCACCAGAGTTTTCGTCAATCGAAGGAATATAATGTAATACTTTCATCCGAATTAATTTTATGCTTTTGAACAAGGACCATTTGTTATTGTTATCTTATTGCCTGATAATAAGACTTCAGAAAGCCTAAAAAAATTATCAGCAGCATTCTTAGGTGACCAAACATCATGAATAGTCCTGTATGCTTCTTTTGACATCTTCATACACTCCTCTTTGTGCTGTATCAACCACATTACCTTTTCAAAGAGGTCGTTCTCTTTTCTAAGTGAAAACGAGAAGCCATTCACTCCATCTTTGACTAAATAAGGGGTTGAGCCTGCCTCAAATGAACTGACAGGACAGCATCCATTACCCATAGACTCATTGAGTACTGCACCCCATCCTTCATTTCGATCACTTGTCAAACATACAATATGATGTACTTGCATAACTTGTACTACCTTTTCATTAGGCATTGCTCCAAGAAGGTGTATATATGCCTCTAAATGTTTATTATTCACCATCGTTCGGATGGACTCAAACATACACCCTGTTCCAATCATATTAATTTGAAAATCAATGCCTACATTCTTAAGTCTTTCAGCCAATGAAATCATTACCTCAGGATGTTTCCAGTCAATAAAACGGCCGCACCACAAGATGTTGATTATACAAGCACTGGATTTTGCTTTCAACAGACAATCTATATTCAAATCGGCACACTGTGTAAAATACCCCCATTTATAAGCCTTGCCCCCAAAAGCACCCATCAAATTAAAATCTTTAGCTGCATACGCACTGGCTCCCAAAAGATATATCGGTTTGTTATGGCACATAGTATGATAAACAAACATCTGTTTTATCAAATTGGGTGAAAAAAAATTCTTCCAACCCTGTTTTAACCATCTCTCACTATAAAGGAAAGTTAATTTTCCTGTTCTAACACGTTCTATAAAATAATTCAATGGAGCTGCACCATAAACCATCACATCAGCAGTACGTATCAACTGCAATGCGTGCTCTTCTGTTTGTTTATTATCTGATATTCGGATTAAATAAGGTCGCTTCTCAAAATCTTCACTTTTACCACCTTTAACATTGTCTCCTTCCGGATTACCAGTCTCAACAAACCAAAAGTTTCCATCACACAACCGATATAGTTCGTCAGCGACACCCGCCTGATGGATATTTAATACTACTGAAACAAATACAATTGTCATAACCCCTATTTTCTTTTAATGGAATGGGCAGGAGCTCCCGCCACAACATCATTTTCTGCAACATCTTTATTTACAACAGAATTGGCTCCGACAATGCAACCATCATGCAACACAACATCACCATATATTACAGCACCGGGATTAACGGTTACATTATCTCCAATAATAGGTTTATGTATATCTTTAATTGAGCCAAATGTCACACTTTGATAAACCGTGAAATTACTTCCTATTGATTTTACATTTACATAAATCCCATCACCATGTACAACATGTAAGCCGGGACCAATCTCAATATGGGTGCCTATATGCACACCATATTTATACTCCAAATGACGAAATCGCAAGAAACTATATACGCCAATAGGAGAATACAATACAAGCTTATGCTTCTTACAATATCGTGAGAATCTAAGCCAAAATTGAAAGCGAAAAAGCGGACTTGTAAAATACATCTTTAGAAGTCCTTTCCAAGAAAAATGCGCCACATAAGGACGCGCCAACATATCCGATTTTATTAAATCTATAAAAGAGTAACCTTTTGCAATCATATAATCAACTCATTAAAGATTATACTATCTGATTTAGATAAATCAAATACTTCTCTATTAAATCATTAATATTGTAAGAATACTTGAGCACTTGCTTATACCTCGCCACCTTATAATTTGAAATAAGCTTTGCTAACATATTGTAATCGTGAGGTTCAAACAGCCATTTGTCCTCATCTACAATATATTCAGCCGCTCCTTGATGTTTACAAATCATAAACGGCACGCCACACGCTGCAGCTTCCGTACATACACAACCAAAGCCTTCAAAAAAAGAAGGGAGCACAAACAGGTCTAATTGATTATAAAACTTATTCAATTCCGAGTGATGAATCTCCGACTTAATTTCTACGAATCTACTCAAATCATTATCCCCTATAAATCGTTGGCATTCCGATAAATTGACACCTGAACCAACAAAAACAACTTTAAAGGATGTATCACCATTGTCTCGCAACATTTTTATTGCTCTCAACAAAGTCATTTGGTCTTTTAGCTCAACGAAATTTGCGACACAACCAATTGTAAATTTTTCCTTCGAACATTCGTCACCTACCAATGCAGTTTTTTTTGGAAAAAACTTATTACAATCTACGCCATTATATAATGTATAAGTGTCCTTAATAATCGGACTTCTTACACCCTCCACGCTTGTTAGCGCTTTGCGATAACTGTCATAATAGAGATTCTTTGGCGGATTGGGGAAGCACATCAATGAATCCTTTACAAAATCACTGATACAAAGATGTAAATCAACCTTCTCAAATAGTTCAATGCTTTTTTGAGCTCTATAAATAGCATTCCACCTTTTTTGGGCCCATTTACCATTCCGTATGGTATATGGATCACAATCGTGATGCTGAACTACAGCCTTTATCCTAGAGTTTATTTTCTTTAATGCAAGCGCATAAGCTGCAAATTGAGAAGTATGCCCATGTGCAACTACAATTTGACTGACATCAATACCTAATTGCTTAACGCGATCTATAAAGAAGCGTGAATTAACCCCATTAAAAATACCATTAAGAATTAGCGAAGGCATTTCAAACGCATTAAAATAATACACTTTCACTCCTTCATATTGATAATCCTCAAATTTTTCCCAAGGAGACTTCGGACGAAAGACTATCACTTTATAGTCACTATTACGTTCGATTGCTTGCACTTGGTCATAAACGTAAGAATAAAACAATTTGTCCTTTGAAGGGAAAAATGGAGTAATAGTAATATACAATTTATCTACCATTTCAAAATGATTGCCCATACATCACACTCTACAAGCTATTACTTATAATCGCCTTAAATTCTTTAGGGAGCTCAGTAGAATCACCTATTACAGCTTCAGGAACATTACCGGAAAAGACAGAGGGAAAGTTTCTCTTATTAAACAAAATGGGAACTCTTCCAAGGAAGGCACCCCAGCCACTAAAAGTTGACATAGAAGCTATCAGCATTTTGCATTTTGAGATAGCCCAAATATCTGCAAAAGCATTGCCATAAAAAGCTCTCTCTGCATTAGGGATATTCAGCAACAATTGCAATTCCTCGTCTGATCCATCAGAGAAAATGACAAACTTTTGTTTCGGATTAATCTTAAGAATATTTTCCATGACACCTTTATACCAATCCAAGCTAACTCGCCAACTTTCCACATAGTCTCCCAGTCTAACATGCACTGCCACACAATCTTGTAGCAGTCCGTTAGTTGTTACGTGTTCTATTGTTTTTGGTCGAATAATTCCATTAAAATACTCTTGTACCAACTTATAATGCGGTTCTAAATCCGTAAAATAGTCCCCGCAACCCATAAACTTCACCAAACGCTTAGGTTGTATCTTCAAGAGCCACAACTTACGGAATCCTGTAATGCCTTTATCATAAAATAAATCACTATACACGCGCTTATCGCGTTCGCCTCGTAGAATTGGACCGATACTAATCTTACGCCATGTAGGCGCAATCATGTCAGTACCTTTGATTTTTGCATTTACATAGGCACGAGCTGCCACATACATACAATTGGCCAGCCCCGGCCCGCTTACACGAAAGCAACCATAGTCCTTCTCAGATAAAGCCGGGTACATTATTTCTTTTTTCATATTGTTCGTCTAATATACTTTATATTTTTTTCTTTTGCACAATACCGCCAAAGATGTAAAGAATATGGTATTAGACATTTCATTTACACCCCAAATATAGCCTTCAAAAAAGCAATCAAGAACTGTTGATACAACTACAAAAAGATGGAATTTAATATACTCATCTTGCGTTTTCCAATACCTAAAAAAGATTTGTAGTACATCTATTACAAGATAAAGTATTAAGAGGCTTGCTAATGGGATCCCAAACCACTTTAACCAGTCTAAATATGTATTATGAGAACCAAGTTCGCTAATCATATTGGCTCCTTCCGAATTGGGGCACATGATGCCATTACCCTCTATCGGATTTTCATCGATCATAAAAATAGCCGCCTCACGCTCTGATTCTCGATTGGATATAAGATCACCACTTTCTACACTTTCAGTGAATCGTTCAATGCCAATTAAATGAATGCCAAGAGAGGGAAGAGCCAAGGTGGCTGTCATATAACATACAACCAATGCGATAATTAGTTTTTTATTTATTCCATACCGAATAAATATGGCTATCACAGCCATTGCAGCCGAGGAACGACTTCCAGTTAATAAAACAGCCACCAAACAAACTAACATAAGTCCTCGAGAAAGCCATTTTTTGCCTACAAACGGATTTATCATCAACATTCCGGCAAAGGTTAAGACAGCCAAATGACCTGCCGCATTAGGATTTCCAAATCCGAATACATGTCGTCCATTTATTCCTGCTGAATCAAAAAAGGCCAAGCCAGCCGTAATCAACACCACGCAGAACAGTAAAAACTTCTTGCAAAATTCCGAATGGTAATACTCCGGGATCTTTTCTATCGCAATTACCGTCATCATCAACATGGTTGTCTTGGCTATAAGATACACCCATGTTCCTTCATGTATATGACTCAACCCAAAAACGAACTGATATACCCACAAGATAACAATATACGCACCAATAAACTTATACTTATTCAAGTGAGCAAGTAAAGTATTCATATTGATGGCAATCGAAACAACCCCTAATGCCAATAAAGGATAGAAGAACAAATTGCCGAAAGGAGTCAGTATTTGATACTGCATACATATATTGCCTAATAAAAATAGAAACAGCCAATAATTAGTTATTTTTGCCATATCTACAAACTTTCAATCAATTGAACCCACTGTTTTCCAACTTCTATATGTGAGAACTTCTGCACATTACGCTTCGCCTTTTTACTCATTTGGTTTCTCAATGCATTATCAGTCATCAATACTTCAAGTTTATCCGCATAAGCATCAAGGTCAAACGGTTTGATTAAAAAACCATCTTCTCCATCTGCAATGATTTCGGGAGCTGTGGAATAACTATTAAAAGCCAAAGGAACTACCCCATGCTGCATAGCCTCTGTTACCACCATGCCAAAACTTTCATAGGCTGAAGTGAGGCAGAAAATAGAAGCCTGCTCGTAGTATGGACGCGGATCCTGTTGACCTTCAAAACTACAATTCGTGAGCTTCAACTCTATCGCCAATTGATTGACCTTATCCATATAATCTCCATCCCCAACAATTTGCAACTGCCAATCCGGATACTTTTTACAAACCTTTGACCATATATGTAATAAATAATCCGGACGTTTAGGTCCAAAACTCAATCTACCCACAAAGAGCACCTTCCGTTGTTTGGGTTCCAACTCCTGCACCGAAATATAGGAATTAAAGTTGGGAATAATCGCAAATTTAGAAGCATCTTTGTCCTTATAAAAGAACTGAAATTCTGGAATAAACTTTTCAGAAAACAATACGACTTTATCGCTCTGTCGATAATTATACTTCAATCCCCTTGATACAATATACTTCCAACGAATCTTTCTCAACCAGCACATATCCATATGATGATACATAGAATAATGAGAATCATGAATTACCGATATGACCTTCACATCATCAGGCAGCAGTTCTCGTGGCATTATACTAAAAAGATTTACTTGGTTGATAATCACGGAAATTCTATGTATCCGTATTACATCCAATAATTGAGTTTGACGCTTTGAATGGTCGGTATCAAGCAGGTATTGTGTGGTACAAGGTGTATATGGTTCTGTAGAAGAGCGCTCATCAGAAAGGAATACCACACAATACCCCTCTTGCATCAATCGGCGAGCGAGAGCATCGGACACACGTTCTATTCCTCCCATCATAGGATTCACCTCACGAGGAGAAACAATCAATATATTTTTCATTTACATTTACCTATCAATATTGGACAGCAGAAATTAAAGAAATAAATGCATGTCGTAATCAAAGCCACTACGATGACATAGCCTAAAAACTTATTCATACCATCATCTATCAATGGTTTGATCGCATATATATAAATGGGCCAATGTGCCAAATATACAACCAAAGAGTTATGCCCATAGAACCTCCAAGGTCTAGCAATAAAGAATGAACCGACCTTATAACTGAAGAGTACAACCAAATAGGTCATACATATATTGTAAACCATACCATAAACAGGAATCAGAAGATTTTGACCACCAAAAATTCTTCTAAAACACAATTCATTAAAAACAGGTGTACAAACTAAAACGACAAATAATACAGCAAAACAAGCAAACAACAACCTTTTATTTTCCAATTTTGGATCGGTTATAATTTGATAATTTCTACCCCATAAACACCCCAATTCAAAATAAATCCAATTTACCAAAATATGTGCGACCGGTATACAAGGAATAATATCATAATACAACTTGCCATAAAGAAAATATCCTATAGGATAGAATATTAATGAAATTAATATTCCCCAATATTTACATTGTAAATACCGAACAATCAAATAGTGAAAACAAAGATATAGAAACATGGCCTGTAAAAACCAAATTATCCCCCCCTGTGAATATTTATGAAACCTCCAAAACCAAGATAAATCACCAATCTCTGATTTTGATTCCATTAACAATGCTGATATACAGAAAAAAGTAAAAGCTGGTACTAACAATGAAATAGCTTTCCTTTTTATCCATACTATCCCTTTATTAATATCAGGCTGTTTATAAAGTGTTCCAGATAAAATAAAAAAGAAAGGCATCTGAAAACTCGCCCATAAATACATTGGCATTTCCATGTGCATCCATACCACCCAAAGTACCGTAATACCTTTGGCTATATCTAAAAAATCCAATCTACTTTGTTGCATCTGATAAATTTATGAACATTTGCTCCCATTTATTCATTATATCTTGATAATCAAATTTACCAAGCGACTGAGTAGCGCACTTGGAAAGGTGATTGAAAGTATTTTCACTGGTCAACGAAACAAGACGGTCTGCATATTGTTCCGCGTCAAAAGGCGAAATAACAAAGCCATTCTTTCCATCCTCAATCATATCATGCACCGCAGAGAAGGTATCATAAGCCATCGGCACACAACCATACTGCATCGCCTCGGTAATCACCATTGGTGTACCTTCATAAAGCGAAGTCAAGCAAACTGCCTTTGCCCGCTTATAATATTCCGCAGGAGGTTGGAATCCTAAAAACTCTACAGACTTCAACTGCTTTTTGCGACAAATTTTCTTCAAGCGATCCTCATCGGGACCACCGCCCAAAATCTGCAATTTCCATCCGGGCATACGCTGTTCGGCTTTCTCCCAAACATCTAAAAGTAAGTCTATTTTTTTAGGAGAAAAAACCAGACGTCCCACACTCAAAACAATGTTCTCCTTTTGCACATCCGAAAGGTCTACCTCCGAAAAGCTAGTGGGATTAAAGATAGCCTCGACATTGTTCGTAGATGCCATTTTTGCCATTTCAAACAAGTCGTTAATATAGGTGGGGGCCAACGTAATCACCTTATCTGAATGGGCTATCATATAGCGATAACGCTGTCCCGTATTACGAATAGAAAGACGACGATTGTAAGGAGCCTTTAGCCATTTTAGTGCATTTACAAAGCCACTCTTACACCACAATGGCATATATCGATCTTTGTAAAAATAATTCAACGATAGATACGGCGAAAAATGAAGATGGGTTACGATAACACAGTTTAAGATATGCTCCTTACTAATAAGATAAATATCGTCTGTATTCCCTCCTTCGTTGACGATTATATCCAAAGAGAGAACTTTTATCAACTCATTAACGTAATCAATGTTTTTCTGCGTATTTCCCTCCTCATCAGGTAGAAAGTAACAAGGAATATCATATTCCCCATCAACCTTTCTTCGTGACATGTAATATACAGAATGTCCGCGATTACGCATAGCATGCGCAATCGTGTCAACCACTCTTTCTGTTCCCCCACACATGGGGTTTATTTGATTTTCAAAATAAAAGAGTAAATTCATCACCTTAATTTATTTATAATATGAGCAAAAAAAGTAAGACCTTTGCGATTAAACGTCATCAGCACCCTTACAATTCTTCCGGCATGGACATTTATCTCATTACCATAAGCTTTATGCCATTCAGTCTCCAACATGTTACGATATTTGGTCTTTGCCTCACCGTAACTAACTTCTTTCAACTGATTCAATAAAAGATGATATTTATCGGCTACAAACTTAAAAAAAGTTAGCCGATTCTCTTCACTCAATACTTTGGGGTCTATCCAAGCAATCAAGCTCTGCAACATTGCAAATACAGACGGTTGAAGATCACAATTCTTTCTGCGTTTTATAGGATTGTAATCCAGTTCACGGTAATAATGGTAAGCTATATAAGGGACAGAACAAAAAGTTCCTTTACAAGAAGAGAGATAGCGAAGAACAAAATCGAAATCTTCAAAACAAACAGAATCATTATTGTAACGAATACCATTGGTTTCTATAATATCTCGGCGATATCCCTTACATACAGAAGACTCTAAACTAAGAGACCTTAATATCAAAGTATAATCTTCACATAATTCATTTATTGATTTAACATATTCTTCTGATATTAAAATACATTCGGAATAATGTAACTTACCACCTATTGTATAATTTTCTATCACCATACCAAACACTACAATATCATGCCTAGCATATTCCTTTATCAACCTCAAGTGGTCGAAAGAAATTATATCATCTCCATCTAAAAATACCACCCACTCACCACAAGCCATATCTAAGCCTAAATTGCGAGCCGTTGACACTCCCCCATTTTCTTTATGAAACACTCGGATACGTGCATCCCGTACTGCATACTCATCACAAATAGCACCACTCCTATCAGACGAACCATCATCTACCAAAATCAATTCCCAATCTGAAGAAGATTGGTTCATAACACTCTCAATGCATAGCCCAATACGTTGCTCTACATTATAAACAGGTACAATAACTGAAATCATTTATCTTCCAAAAATCAATTTATGTAAATTAGGAACAGCGCTTATACACTTAGATAATGCAATAGATGCCATTGTGAGTAACATAGCCACCATAAATATCAACAACGTCTGTACTGCCCACGGATAAGGTAATAAAAAATCTTCAGGTACTAATACTTTATGACAACCAACAATAAAGAAATAATGTAAACAATAGATATCAAGAGAATAGCTCCCTATCTTGGCTAATAATCTATTACCACCCGAATGGGAACAAGCTAAAAACAAACTCAATGTAACCAATCCCCTCACTACAAAAGTATGAAATACGGGATGAATGGATAAATCCAAATAATGATAGGCTACAAAGCTCAGCATAGCTAATATAACTAAAACAGTTGTTCCCCACTGATACTGCAATATAAGAGCATGTAAGCTATATTTGCGCATAACGATACCTAAAATAAAAAAAGGGAAGTATGCCACAACAAATCCCCATCTATCCGTTAATCGACCCAACATGAAAGCAACTACAAATGAAAGTATAATTACCCCTCCCGTTTTATATCTATCTATTTTACAGACACTTATAACCATCTCCGAAAATATTACAGCTATTCGAAAAAGAAAAAGCACAAATAAGAACCAATAACCAATACTCCAAGTAGAAAACAAACGTTTCAAAGTACCATTGATTGTATAATCCCCTGTGATACAATAACTATAAACTACACCACAAAAAAGTAACGGAAAAAGCAACGAAAAATCTTTAAGAACAATACCATACTTGTGTTCTACAGAACGATTCAACAGTTTAATTGAAACAAACCCAGAACATAAGAAAAATAAGGGCATAAAAAAAGTATCTATCACCAATACGGCAAAAATATCAGGACTAGCGAACACAAAATTGGCTGTATGCGCCATCATCACAGCAAAGATAGCTATCCCTTTGGCAGAATCTAACCACTGCCAACGATTATTTTGATTACCAAGTGTTATTTCCGACATAATCTATGAAATATTAAAAACAATGAATAAATACGTAACTTTACCAATACATAACGAATCTTATATTTCCTTGAAACATAAGAAGAAAATAGCATTTCCCATTGATACTCTTTATCCTCGTCAATCCAAATTCTACGATTCTGTTTATAATTGAGATAAGGAAGAAGTATATTATGCTTGTACTCCAACATATGAAAAACCGGCTGCTTTAACATCGACCAGTATGGAGTCTTTATAAGAACTTGATGAATAATTTCGGCATTAGCCTTATAACTTTCATACCTGCTCATCGTAGCATCCATTCCTCGTTTATTGACAATAGAGTCAGGATTATAGTTGTAATAATACAACGCTTCTTCAAGAAATATATTTTTCTCTGATTGCAAAAAGTATTGAACTAACAACGTAAAATCTTCGATAAAATTATGAGTTGGGGTGACTATAGATTTTGACCTCGCAATATCCCCTCTAACCAATGTCGACCACAAAGAAGCCATGGTTTTCTCAGCAAACATATCAGATAATACTTCTATTCGATTAGTACGGTGATATGGATAATTTGCTTGCTCTGTATGCCCGCTTTCTACTCTGTAGAAATTACATCTAACAATAGAAGCTGATACACGTATGGCTGTTTCATACATGATTTTATATGCATTCACATCAACCCAATCATCCGGGTCGCAATGGATAACGTATTCTCCAGTCGATTCGTTTATACCATAAGCACGAGTCCAAGCTTGCCCTCGATTACTTTCATTATGTAAAATCTTAGCCTGAGTCTGGCGATGCGGATACTCCTTGAGGACAGACTTTAATATGTCCATACTATGATCAGGAGTACAATCATCAATAAAAATATATTCAATACTCTCCAATGTCTGCTCAAAAAGACTTCTAGCACATTTCTCTATATATTGCTCTACACCATAAATAGGTACAATGACCGAAACATGTGGAGTGATGTTACTTCTTTTTGTCATAATCTTTAAATGCAGCTTCTATAAAACTTTCAAATGAGTCATATCGACGTTGATGCTGTTTAAGCCACAGTTCGTACCCCCCCCACGTAATCGATTGATTATCATGCAATTATCAAATTCTTTCAAATTCTCTTTATCCATAAAAAGATGGAATTCTTCCCAAAAATCATCTTTCACAGGCATACGTCCAAAACGTTCCCAAATACTACGTGCGTAGTCTTTTGCCTCCTCATCACAAGCTTCCATACGCTTACGAAAGTAGTCTTCAAGCGAACATATTACACGAGCAGGAGAACCTGCAATAATAGAATTGGCAGGCATGGATTTTGTAACCAAGCTATGCGCAGCAATAAAACAATTATCACCAATAGTGACTCCTTTGAGAATAGTGACATTCACTCCAGTACCCACATTGTTACCAATTGTAACTCTACCGGATGAATTTATAAACTCACCATAGACATTACGCATCACTCCTGATACAAAATCATGTGTCAGCAAGGTGAATCCACTATTTAGATAACAATCTGAACCAATCGTTACCAAACTGGGACGTGTCACATCAATACAAGTATTATTCTGGTTAATAAATGTACGTTCACCTATCACCACACCTTTATTGCGAAGGTCACGAATAAAGTCTTCTTGGGTATAACCATGACGATAAAAATGCCAACGGTATTTTATCGAATTAAATATTCTATGAAAGATATTTATCATTTTAAAATTGATATAAATTTATTTAGTAATAAATCACAAGTTACAATTCTTGACTAAAAAATCCATTGATTCCTGTTGTTTTATAGATAAACGTCGTTGGAGTATTTCCCAATCAATGGATGATATTGGCAAACTAGCAGTGTTTGATGTTACCAAGCGATCGTGAAGTCCCACAACCTCCATAAGGCTATCCATACGTGTATTTCCTCTTCCTTCATTACGAAAAGTAAGAAATTCTTTTTGAAAAATAATGGAAAATACTGTTCCATGAAATGAGTCTGTAATCACAAACTGGGCATCACGAAACAAAGCCAACCATACTTCCGGGCTATCCGTTGAAACTAAATGATCATGAGCTTGCTTGACGAGTAACTCACAACCGTACTTTTCTGCCACTTTATGAGCTAATTCTAGTATTGTTGAGTCGTAATCCAACATATATACAAACACACATTCCCGAATTGGAATATGCTTACAGAGATTAGCATAAGCATCTTTCTCTAAAAGCAACGTAGGATCAAGCACCCACTGTGCATCACTACAGTCCAAATGTGTCGCACAAAGATCCACTCCACTCTTTTCTCGAACAGATACTGCTTTAAAATTGTTCAACAAGGCACGACAATTCATTTCTTGCTCTGCACTAAATTCCCATTCAGAGACCCCAAAAGAAGCTGCGTATGCAATACGAGGAATCGAATAGTCCTCCACCCAACCAAAGAACTTGTTCTCAATTGGAATATTATAACAAGGACGCCATACTTGGTCGGAACCTACAATTAAAAAATTAATTTTTTGTTGACCTAATACAGATGAATCGTAGTCTCCTAATCGACTTATACTATTGATATGCTTATTTATAAAGTGACGCATTCCTCGATTTTGACGAAGATATCGCCAAGGCAATGGCGGAAGAGTCGTTATACGCCCTAAGCTATATAGAAACAAAACCTTCATAAAAGCAAGGTAATATCGGTATTGGGGCATAACTCTGCAACGTAATGTTATAGGAGTATGTCCCATTCGCTTCAAAACCTGCTGCAAAGCCCAATTTTGGAGTATACCACCATAATTAGAAGCTAAAGGTTGGGTAATAATTCCAATCTTCATAATAAAAAATTATTCCAATAATTATACAAGATAAAAAGAAATCATTTTGGACAAAAAGATATTCATGATTTATCTAATTATTTTATACAAGACCTCAAGCATTTTATTGTTACAGTTCTAATTTTAATCTTAACTCGCAATAATAATGATGGCATTGCAGTCTTATTCCATGAAAAGAATATAGTTTTACCTTTATGATAATATTTCCAAAATGTCACACGACCTATTGGTATGGGTACTGATTTACAATAGGAAGAATTTGATTTTACAGCATCATCAAATTCCACATCCATACATTCTACATCTATGGAAGAAAAAACATTCTCACCTTTTTCTGTATGCACAAAAACAACTCCTACTCCTTTGTCATCATCAAATTTAGGAAACACAGTTTCTATCCCCCAAAAATCAGCAATAGTTAAATCACTTCTACTTCTTCCTTCTTTTGCAGGACAAGAATAACATGAAGGACGAAGTATGAGGTTTTGAAGAAATGCTTTCATGAAAATGTTTTCTTGGAATATAGTGGACAACAAAACCGTATTTTGGTCGCCCTTAGAGGGCGACTTTGTGTGGACAACAAAACCGTATTTTTTCCAGCAGTAACCTCCAAGTTGCTTTTCTCTAAAATTTATACCTGTTATCACAGGCATAGATTTTAAAGAAAAAGATAAAACCGAATTTTTTCCAGCGACCTCGCTTCGCGAGGGAATACAGTTTTCAATCTCTCCCAAATACTTACGCCATACCCCCGGACTGGGTACACCATGACAAATAAAATCGACTGTAAACAGGTTATCATAATCCCTTTTCAAAAATCTATGTAATCCTGCAATTTGGCATGAAGTTCCAACAAACAAAACTTTTCTTCCCCCTTTCAAAAACCGTTCAGCCTCTTTATATGTATTGCCAATACGACTTTGTACATATTTGCTACGCATCAATGGTTCAAGTTCTTCCAATGTTTCTGCATAGCAATGCTCTACTTCCCAGTTTTTATCAAAACGTGCACCAAAGACAACACCCCCTTCGCGGATTGTCTGCTCTGCCAAAAGAATGAAAATCCCTCCGGAAGAACTACGCAATCGTTGGTCTTCATTCTTGTTTTTAGCGGCAAATACCTGCAATGGCTTTCTTGGCTCTTCCTGATTAAGAACGGGGCATACTTTCTCACAAATTCCACAATCTACACACGATGGAATGTCAACATAAGGATAAAGAAAACCCTCTTCATCTTCACGCATGGATATACATTGCTTAGGACAACGTTGCACACAAGCATTACAACCACAACATTTAGATTTATCTATTATCCGTATCATTCCAAAAGCTATATCTTTATGTATTTATTAATCAACAGTTTCGCCTTATCATAGAAAAAGAAACGCTCATTCTTTGTAAGCCCAAATAGCACACAACACACAATAGTCCAAAGTACAGAAACTGTCCCATTTACAAAGAAACGAATCACGCTCTGTTCCATATAATAAGCGACTATAACCGGAACAATGAACGATGCAACAGATACTATCAAACAAGGAATGATAGCATCTTTCATAAATTGACGAATAGAAAATAGCATTAAACGCTTAAGAGCATAAAAACGAACAAGGTTCAATATCAAAAATATTATGATAAAAATAAGATAAGCCGTCCATACAGGAGCACCTAAATAAAAAGACAACCATGCCAATGGAAAAATAAAACCGGCAGTTATTGCTGCATGTATCGTATATTTCTTGACATGCCCATCTGCCTGTATCAATTTAAAGAGATTCTGCCCGGAAGATACAGCTAATGACTCAAACATGGCAAAACGTAAAAATAAGGCAGCCTGTTCAGGTACTTCTCCAAGCCACAATTGCAAAAGGATGTCAGCCTCCATAAAAACAGGTACAATAAAAATATACATCATCAACCAAGTAAACTTAGTACCTTTAATTACTAAATGGATAGCATAAGATGTGTCACCAGCTGCATAACTTTTGGTAATTTGTGGAGAAAAAGCAATTGTAAAATTTCCAACAAAACCTTGAATAGCACCATTGACAGTCATTGCCACAGAACGGGAAGCATTGTAAACCACACCAAAAAAGACATTAATAAGCATGTTCACCCCTTGTGTAGCAAAAACATATGCCCCATTATTCATCAAGTTCCAACCACTAAACACTGTAAGCTCTTTCATCAACCTTTTATCAAATACCTGAGGATTATAGTGAGCTTCTTCAAAATTCCTTCCGCAATACCAGCCATAGAATATCTGCATACCAAAGGCAATCGCTATCTGTAAAAGAGCAAGCAAAATAAGACGATCGCCCCCATACGCCATAATCACAAAACAAATAACAAGTTTCAATGTGACATCAACAATACTCATATAGGCATAAATCGCCATGCGTTCATGCGCTATAATCAAGGCTCCAAACGGTGAACCGACAAGGGAAATAATCAATGAGACAATGGAACATTGCAACACCCAGTTAGCAGCCTCCATACGTCCTTCGGGAATATTAGCACCACTATTCAGAAACCAGACTCCTACCACTTCCAATACGAGTGCCACAACCAATGCTATCACAATCTGTGCACTAATGGAGGTGGAGAACATGGTTTTCAATCCTTCTTTTTCTCCTTTTCCTAATGCGTAAGTGATATAACGGCTGATTGCTTGTGACATCGTGCTAGTAATCAGCGCACTCATCCCCACAATGCCTCCAACAACCGCATTGATACCATAGTTTTCCACCCCCAATGCCTGTAACATCACACGACCTGTGTACAGACCCACAATCATCGTGATAAATGTACGGAAGTAAAGAGCCAAGGTATTTTTAGCAATACGTCTATTGTTTTCTGATACTGACATAAAAATATGTAAATACTAATTTAGGGCAGTTATAACCATATAAATACGGAACATAATCATCTTATTTTTAACGATTTAATTACGGGATTCTCTAACAGGAGGACCACGTCCTTCCAGGCTATCCGGTAGGCGACCTCGTTACCTTCGTCATCTTTGATTATCCGCATAAACTGATAGCCCGCTACAAACTTTTTCTCGAAAAGACTATAGGAACGGTTATCATAGGCGAACAGCCGAACGATACGGCGGTCTTTCGACATGACGATATAAATGTCACCGTCTGAAAGTTCACGGTACAACTGTTCACGGATGATGGACAGCACACGGGAATGATGCTTACAACGCATGTCCGTAAAGCCCTGCAGGTAATAGAAGCGGTTGATGTCGGTCACACTCAACATAGGACCTCCAGCCTTTGGATCAGACGGTATAGACCCGGATAATCCAGATCTTTTTGGAGGATATGCAGACCATTGCTCAAGGTTAGATCCACGGATATACGCACGGGAAGCGCCCCCGGACCTTTGCACGGCTTCCGGTGTTTGTTCCCTGCATGGGGAGAAGGATTGTCCTTCTTTACCGGGGGGGGCCGAAGGAGAAGACGACACGGACTCCAATGTTGGGCCTGAGGGAACACCATCCACCTGAACTTCCACTATTTTTTTGCAGGTATCCTTGTACCATTTATGAAAAATGTTGTAAGGGACGTTATTCTTTGAACAGAATGACTGAAGAGACACCCCATGAGGGACGCCCTCCGTTTGGTACTGAAAATAAAATCTTTCAAGATCTTCGCTACTATACATAATTCGTAAATTTTAGTTCGCAGCGAAGATAGATATTTCATTTTTAAGCTCTAATTTGAGTGTTTACTATCTTTGATTAATTAGTCTCATTTTTTCACCTTATGATCTCCATAACTATACCCATAGCCATATCGTTTACCATAGCCATAATACTTGCCATACTTGCCGTAACCATAGTAATAACCATACTTCTTTTTCTGAAGGTCCAAACCATTAATAGCAATACAGAGATTAGGCAATTTATCATTCTCGGCAAGTTCGTTAATTAAAGTAAACTCTGCCTTATGAGTGTAATCAGCACGGCATACATAAACAGATAAGTCCGCTACACGTCCTATGAGCAAAGTATCTGTCACCATACCTACAGGAGCAGTATCCAGTATCACGTAATCAAAATTCTTCTTCAAGATTTCAAGAGCCTTCTCCAACCCGTCACGAGCCAACAGCTCTGTCGGATTAGGTGGAACGGTTCCACCAGGAAATATATATAAATTCTTATTTATGTCAGAAGGTTGTACCAAGTCCATCAGATTCATAGCAGGATTAGTCAGAAATTGAGTAATACCATGCTCTTTCTTAGGTATGTTGAAGACCTTGTTCAAGCCCGGTTTGCGAATATCAAGACCAACTATCACAACCTTTTTCCCTAACAAAGAAAGACTGATAGCCAAATTGGCAGATAGAAAGGATTTACCCTCACCACTGATAGTAGAAGTCACCAGAATTACATTCTTGCCATTTTCAAGCATAAACTGAAGATTGGTACGGACATTTCGAAAAGTCTCGCTCATAAGATTGTTCTGATTCTCAAAGACGGCAATAGAACCTGCCTTCTCATCTGCCAATGGGATATCACCGATAACAGGGAGTGAAGTCAGTTTCTCAACATCTGCACGACCCTCTATCTTGAACTTGGTCAGACCAATCAGATAAATGATACCTACCGGAACTCCTATGCCCAATATCAAGGCCGCCAAATAAATCGTCATCCGCTTGGGAGAAACCGGACCACCGTCCGCCTGTGCTTCGTCAATAATTTTGGCATTGTTGGCCATAGCTGCCAAAACAATGGCATTCTCTTCACGCTTCTGAAGCAACATCAGATATAGCCCTGCTTTGATTTCCTGCTGACGGGCAATACTAACAAACTGACGCTCCTGGGTAGGGGCATCACTGATACGACGGGAATAACGGCTTGCCTCACGAACCAAATCCGCTCTAGTAATCTCCAGACCTTTCAGAGTCGCATCCAAAGTGGTTTGTATGTTACCGCGCATTGCACGGATGCTAGCATTAAGATTTACAATTGCCGGGTTACTTTCCGTTGATGTACGTAACAGACGGTTACGTTCAGCCACCATTTCATTATACCGGTCAATAGCCCCCGTTACGCCGGCATCCTGCAAACCAACATTCGAAGGTAACACGTCATATTCAGTACCCTGCAGGTATCTTTGCAAATCCATCACAAGATTAATCTGCGTCTGATTCTCCACACGTTTCTTCTCGTATTCGGCATTGCCGGTCAAGGCAATCTGGGCTTCACTTGTCAAATCTGTAATGCCCGCACTACGCTTGAAATTCTCCAAGTCGCGCTCTGTACTGCCCAATTCTTTAGAAATGATACCAATACGTTCATCAATAAACTCGGCTGTTTTTTGTGCTACCTCATTCTTGTCATTGTTCGCATTGATATTATACACCTCAAGCAACTTATCGATATAGTCCTTGCCACGCTGAATATTGGAATTTTTAAGTGAAACGGTCACTACAGAAGTAGCCTTCGAGGTAGGGGTTATTGACAGAGCACCAGCGTATCCTTTCGCCACAGAAAAAGGTCTGTTGATGTAAGCTGTAATATGGCGTTCTTTCGTAACACTCTCCGGACAGACCGATGATAAGGTGTCATTATTCACAAAAAAAGCTACTGTTCCTTCATCAGTCGGGAATACAGCCGGTAATTTTTCAAACTCTTTCTGATATTTCTTTTCTCCTACGGTAATCTGTGCAGTCATCGCACCTGTAGGCTGTAAAACCATATTTACCTTCATTGTCTGCGGAAGTTTATCTGCTTCCTGCGGAGTCAGGCTTACCAATACAGGAGAAGTGCGATACAGTTCTCTTTTGGGAAACTTATCTTCATCCATATAAGTCACAAAAAGTCCCAAGTGATTCACAACTTCCCTTGCCAAAGACCTCGAACGGAGGACTTCTATTTCATTGTCTATATTACTTGACGATGAGATAAACCCAGTCATCCCTATCTTTTCCAGTTCAGAAGATACATTTGCTCCCCCACCCTTTTTTTCATCCTTCATGAAGACAGTGGCGGAAACATTATAAATGGGAGTTGTCAAACGTAAATATCCCCAAGCACAAGCAATACAAATTATTATCGAACCAACAAACCATGGCCAATGAATCAGATAACGAAACAGAATTTCCTGAATATTGTTCTGTTCTTCAGACTGTACTCCGTGCTTTTCCTTTTTTTCCTCAATCATACGATATTATCTAAATATTGTAACTAATAAACTCGCCAATGATACTAGAATAGAAGTAGCAGAGAACCAAAGACTTGTACTGTTACTGATATCCGAATTGCGGGCCTTCGCCTTGTTAGGAGTCACATATACAATATCATTCTGCTGCAACCAATAATAAGGGGAAAGGAGGGTTTCAGCCTTATTCAAATCCAATGTTATGATTTCCTGTTTACCGTCAGCACTTTCACGAATCAACTTTACATTGTCACGAATTCCATAAATAGTCATATCCCCCGCCATAGCCAAAGCTTCCAACAGATTCACTTTCTCATTGCTGATAGTAAATGTACCGGGACTGGCAACTTCACCCAATACTGAGATTTTATAGTTGACCATGCGGACTGTGACAATCGGGTTTTCTTTGATGTAGGGTTTAAGTTTTTCCATCACCATTTGCTCTACCTCTTTTTTAGTCAGTCCCCCCACTTTCAGTGCACCTAAAACAGGAAAATTGATATTTCCCTCATTGTCCACTAAATAAGTCTGTTGGGATGATTGAGAAGCGCTTTGTGAATTTCCGGCAGTCATACCGGCAGAACCAGCTCCCGTCAAGTTGAATGGAGCTGCCAATTCGGGATTGGTACATGATACCACGACAGTAAGCTGATCTTTCGGCATTATCTTGGCATCATACAGAGTTTCCTGTTGAACAGCCTGCCCCACCACTTCCGGATCTTGTAGATAGGGAACTTTTTTATATGCCTGACAGGAAGCAAGCAGAAAGATCGCTATCAAACAAGAGAGTATTCCCTTGACTTTTTTCTGCATACTTGTAGCAATGTAAAATGATTTATTCATAATATATTCTAGTTTATTTTTCTTTATCCAACACTTCGAATCGTGGAGAATTCTTTGACTTGAATTCCGGCACGACTTTCTTCATCAATCTGACGGTATCCATAATCTTTACTGTACGCGACAAATTCTCAAACTCCGCATAAGTATCAAGGATATCTGCATATTCATACCGACGTACCTTAGCTATCATAATTTTCTTGTTTTCGGTAGGAATTGTATTTTCTTTATCGCTCAACACCTCTTCATAAAGCTTCTCACCCGGACGTAATCCTGTAAATTCGATCTTTATGTCCTCACCCGGACGATAACCTGCCAATTCAATCATACGGGTAGCCAAATCAACAATCTTCACAGCTTTTCCCATTTCAAAAACAAAGATCTCATTGCCCTCTCCCATCGTGGCAGCCTCCATCACCAAGCGGCAAGCTTCAGGAATAGTCATGAAGAAACGGATGATATCAGGATGAGTAACAGTGACAGGACCGCCATTCTCAATCTGTTCCCTAAAACGAGGAATGACAGAACCATTACTGCCCAATACATTTCCGAAACGTGTCGTGATGAATTTGGTATGACCTTTCACTTTTCCCTCACGGATAGCACATCCCAGACTCTGTACATAGATTTCCGCCAAACGTTTGGAGCAACCCATTACATTGGTAGGATTCACGGCTTTATCTGTAGAAACCATAATCATTTTTTCCGCACCATATTCCACAGCCATGTCAGCTACCTGTCGGGAACCGGTTACATTGACAAGGACAGCCTCGCAAGGATTTTCTTCCATCAACGGTACATGTTTGTAAGCGGCGGCATGAAAGACGATTTGAGGATGATAAAGATCGAACACCATACGTACACGTTCTTTCACACGCACATCACCGATTACAGGAATAAAATCTATAGCAGGATAATTTTTCTCAAACTCAAGACGGACATTATGCAAAGGAGTTTCTGCAGAGTCGAACATGATAAGTTTTTGAATTCCCATCTGCACCAATTGACGGCAAAGTTCACTACCGATACTGCCTGCCGCGCCAGTCACCAACACCACTTTGCCACGAAACTCTTCCGCTACCTGACGAAGATTGATGTTGATTTCAGCACGTCCCAGCAAATCTTCAATTTTAATAGGGCGTATCCATTGATGAAAGTTTCCGTCAGAGTCCGCTTCGCTGATAGTAGGAGCTATCAATGTTTTAAGTTTATTGCTTTTGCAATACTCCAAAAGGCGGTTTTCCTCTAAACGGGTGTCTTCATAACGGGCAAACAGAATTCCCTTAATACCACGCTTCCGCATGATATAGTCAACATCCGACTCATTTTCAAAATAATAAATGGGAAGATCCGCCAATCGACGCCGGCTGTTGTTTCTGCCATATACATAAAAGCCTGCGACCTTATAATGTGCACTATCCCTTAGACGTAGTTTCAAAGCTACACTCTCTTCATCAGTACCATAAATAAGAATACGGATGTTCTTTTTATTCACCCAGTCCAACAAAAAATCATAGACGATTATCAATGATACACGAAAGGTTGTCAAGAGTACTAGAGTCAGTAGGCCATCAAATAGAAGATAAGATATTTTATAATTATATGGCAATTGAGTCCCAGCTATAAGTCCAAAAGAAACGATTGCCAAACAAGCTATTTTGAATAATACGGCACACATAATACGCCAAAGTTCACGCGCTTGTGAAAAACGAATCGTATTACGATAAGTATGAAATAATAAAGCTCCTGCAACACTTGCAACCAAAGAGACACAAGCGAATTTGCAAAGCATCCAATCGGTCATTGGAACATGTGCCATATAATGAATGACCACATAAGCTACCAATGAACATAATACAGAAATTGCCGTGTCAATACCTAAAATAGCCCAATAACTAAAATAGTTTTTACGAGCATATTGCACTATACCCTTCAATGTCTTTTCCATTATAGTATAAATGAATAAATTATATTTCGAAAAATTGATTTATCTGATTAATTACTATCAGTACAAGAGGGGCGATACGTACATACGTCTTTCCACTATATCCTTTACAAGATATAATTCATAATACTTTCATGGATTTTTCATTTTTTTTGAGAGAGGTCATCGATAAATATATCCAATGTTTGTTACCGATGTCAGATAAGACTACCTGCAGTTTTGCAGGCTTTCATTACATTTTTGCAGTAAAATCCCCATACCCCTAAAAATAGATTGATTACTCAATCACGTAAATCCCCATTTTCAGATACCGGTTCTACACACCCCACCGGTATATCTACACATGCGCACCCCAACATCGTTAATCGGACAGCGACTTTCGATTTCCCATTTACATTCACTAATTCCCCTTCCAGTCCTGCCAATGGTCCTTTGATTACCCGTATTTTTTCTCCCGGAGCTAATGGCGATGTACTCATGCTGATCGTCTCATCCGAATAGTCGAGCATAAACTTAAATCGCAACATTTGTTGGTCAGGAATAACAGCCGGAGTACTCTCCCCACGTAATACCATATAACGGCTGATAGAAGATAAAGTCAGGACTTCTTTTTGTTCTTGCGGATCAACGTGAACAAAAATCATCATCGGAAGTAGTACCCGATCGACAACCTTACGACGGTCGCTCCATTGATGAACTTCTTGTTGAATTGGAAGGAAATTTTCGATCCCCATTTTCGTAAGCCGCTCACTCGTTTTTTTCTCGTGACAGATGCGCACAATGGCCACTAACCAACGTTTTGAGCGCGCTACGCTGCTGCCAATCACATCTGTTGGCAGAGTTCTTTGATCGTCATTTTTCTTAATGATCATGTATTTTTACCCCTCATTTTCCATCACCTTTTAGGCAACGGATTGAATTCGGTGGCAAAGATAGATAAAATTATAAATAATAAACAAGAAAAATGCTTTATTTTTCCACACAAATCTCAATACTTTACAGTCCGAATAAAGCAAGCGTCACAATTACTACCATCATCCGCATCTGCCGCACCATTCAAAAAACCTTCAAACCCCATAGTAAAATAGTTTATATCAAAAGCACTTGATTCATTTACATTCTTTATTTCACTCTTAAGCAATCTGTTACGACAATGATAAATAGCACCAGGACGCTCAAACAAATCATAAAATAACGGCAAATATTTTATATTTCCAGAAGGGTCATTCTTTGTATAATAATCAGAACGTCCTGCATAACGTAGCCTTCCAGCTTTATCGTTTGGATTACTTTTAGTATCCGGACTTCCTATCCGCCTTCCATAACCAGATTTACCAACCGGAAGAAATATATTTCGTCCATTATTTATATTATAAACAAAACATCCACGCATCCCCTTCACGGAAGACTTTGGATCTTCCCCACGGTCATATCCCCAAGCTATATCTACGGATGATTGCGTTTCTGTAGCCCCATCCCCATAAAGCACACCATACCCCTTATTAATATTACTATGAATCGAGGTGGATTCCAAAGTATAAAAATCCTCAATCTTAGCAATACGCTCATTATTTCCTGCAATACTCCATCCTGAAACAAGACTATTGTTCGTCAATGACGGCTGAAGACCTTCCCATGACAACTCTGACTCTGCCGTTTTTCCTTTCTCTAATACTGTGAAATTTCCATCCGGACCTTCACCAAACTTAAACCCAGCCCGTTCATTATTGGAAGCAAGAATTGCCGTATAATTGCCACGGCGAAATAACGACCCTTCTTCCAAAGGAGAATTTGTGTAGACAGGGGTATCATTAGCGTCAAAACGATAAACATTAAAAGAAGTCCATGCCGGATTCGTTTCACTCTCCGTATTCCCATTCAAAGTAATAGGTGCATATCCCTGACGTACAAATATAGAATGCTCGCAAGTATAATTGTGATAACGTACACGTACAATGGCACAACGAACTTCAGTTTCTTTTATAGTCCCGTTAAACTTTATTTTAAAATCTATCAAATGTTCACTTGCACCTTCTATTCTTTTCGAATCAGTATTCACAATCCCTTCGCTCCCTTCAGAAGTTGCTTCCAATGATATAAAGTCATCTCCACCCTCCATTATCTCCGCTCTCCACGCCCCCTCTGATTTGAAAGTAACATAAGATGTTTCATCTTCTTTTGGTAGACGCATAAGTGTCACATGGAAATCATCCTTCTTGCCTGCACTACGCCATACCCCCTTCGGATTCTCTATACGACGTACCTGTATCATATCAAGATAAACCGGCTCCCCCACTTGATTTCCCTTGTCATCCTCTATTGTAAACTTTATCTTCTCCTTACGAGGATATGCTACATACGGATTATTACCAGTAAAGCCAGTTTTTGTAACAAGTTCCTTAGCACGAGTATATAATGGTATAGTAAAAATATGTTCACTTCCCTTGTTTACTATCGTATATTTGCCATCAATATCATCTCCTCCACTACCGTTCTCAATCCACGCATATTCTCTTTTACCCCTGTTTTTTCCATCAATCATTCCCTTATAATATTTATAATTGTAATACGAAGCATCAGCAGCATCAATTTGCCATGATGCTTTATCCGCCCATTCAGGGTTTTCAACCTTTACAACTGAAGTTTTTCGCAAAGATAAAAAACTGTTCCAAGGACCATCATTATAAATTTCACCCGTATAATAAAAACCGTTAGTAACCCAAGGAAATGCAGTTGTTCCATTTCCCCATGGCTTCCAACCTGTAAAATCTGGATCCACTTCATCATCTTCACCGGAAGAAGGGCGATCTGCACCATAGCTTTTAGTATTCTTTGCTAAGATTTTTGCCACAAGCTTATAGCCTTCTTTCATCTCTCCAACCACTTTCACCGTAGTCATCATGTCCTTATTATACAAATAAGAAATGTACTGTGGAGTAGTCACATGGATGCCGGGCGGCTCTTTATATTCGATGTGCCAGTCGGCATCGTTGCCGTAGCCCTTGAATTTAAGGGTCAATTTGTAATGAGTATTGCGTTCGGCATTATAATCTGTTTTTACATCTTTTCCAAGCATAAAGCGAAACTTGATCGGTCCTGCCCCCAGATGTTCGTCCAAAGCCGTACAACGATAATAACCACTCACCTCCACATACGTACCGTAAGGTTTTTCATCTTTCCAACCGGAACCCGGCTCATTTTCATCCGGATTGGGCTTCCATATCGAATGGCCACCATCGTTCGACTGATATTTCAACTTTCCTTTCCCCTGCATATTCTCATAAAAAAACAGAGACTTTGCTGTATGGGCATGACGATTGGTGATAATATTGGAATCGTCACCATCCTCTCCCATACCCAAATAAGGATGCTGTGTTTTACACACATGTTTATAGTTTTCCGGAGTGAGCGTTTGAAGATCTTTATCCGGGAGTTCTTGAATAATGATGGATTTACCTTTTTCAAGCAAACCGTTAGGAGCAGAATAACGTACAGAACGCCCCAGCATCCTATCATCCCATTTTGTTCCTTCAGCCATATAGTCACTCAACGGATACACTTTGCTTACATCAGCCTGTCCGGGTGTATTCGGGTTGCCTAATGCGCAGGTTTTAGGTATATCTTTTATTACAATATTTTCAATATATATCTGTACATTTTCATAAAGACCGGTACCATCGAATGCAACCGTTACCTTAGAAGCTGCACGACGCAACCAGCTATGGAGTTGCACACTTGGAGAATTTATAGTGACAGGTTGGTCATCACTCGCATTACGATCCGGCTTAAGACTAAATATACCAAACATCTCACTATTCTTTGCTATTTCATCCTCCCAGGTAAGAGAAATTGATTTCAGTCCTGCACGGGTCTTTATCGCATCAGAATAATCTCCCAGATCACCCATATTAGCTACCGCATAGACATAGTAGCGTCCTCGCTTTATCGAACGAAGCTTAAAGGTGGCCGAACCTGTCTTGTCGTCCTCAAACTGACTTCCGTCTTCATTTTTATCTTCGTCAATACGATTGTCTTCTAATTTATAGTTCCAATCGGCAACATCCGGATCGGGCGTCACATCATTATTGCAAACGATATAATTATGAACTAATTCGCCTGCTTCATTATAGAACAGCATACAAAGCGAGTTGATATTCTGAATGGCATCTCCATCATCACCACCCGTTTCTTTTTGCGCTTCTCCGGCACGAGTCTTGCCCAGTAATGCATTCTCCTGATCAAAACATAAGGATACAGAAATGACAGCATCTCCTTTGCCAATTTCTTCTGTCATGAAATAATCGTCCCGACAACTTGTCGTCAGTACGAATTGCAACATAAGCAAAACAAAACAAAATAAAGTTGTTATCTTTCTCATACGACACATCATTTTCAGGTTTAATTGTTAGAATCAGATTTCGGATCCAGGCCAAAATCGGGTTCAAGTTCGACCTCTGCATAGGGTACTACCTGTACATGAACATCTATTTTATCTATGTACGTTTTCGTCACGTTGAATTTATAATAATAATTGCGATGAATGTCGAAAGGTGTACCTAATGCTACGTCTTTCGGTGCATTATCATAATATTTAAAATCAATAGTATGTATTTGATCGCTCTCGGCAAATTTCAAGTGAATCTCGGCTGCATCCACAGCTTTGTTACCGTTGAGAAGGTTTTGATATTCGGGAATATAGAGCACAAAACGAGTTCCTGTCGACAGTTCCTCGAAAGGCAATTCTTTCTCATCACTGTCGTTCTTGCCATCCGGCAAATGCAAGTCGTCTACATAATCCTTGTCATAATCCCCCTTCACATAATCGCTTTCCACGAATACATTATCCGGTGCACAATATCCGCGGCTATTGTAGCGATGTAGCGTAACAGACTTTAAGGTGTAGTCGGAAGTATTGCCAGAGGCTTCGGCAACAGTATAGTTAACTTCCACTTTCGCCATCGCACGAAGCATATGGAGCGTGCCTAAATAAGTGCACATATTAGAGTAGAATTTCACGTTCTCGAAAAGTTTCACGCCATACATAGGAATGAGACAATCTTCTGAAAGATGAAACAAAGAAGGAGTAACATACGAATATTGACTGCCCGGGCTTATACATATATCTTTGATGGTAGTTTGCCCAACAACCATTTCACTTTCTTGGGGATATTCCCTCCAGTTGGCAAGCATCACGACCTTGAATGTAGAAGGAAGCGGTTTTCTAATATTACCCACTACATCATAATACTTTGAACGATAACCGGCATTGCCCACAAGCATAATACCTTCCAGCTGAAGAGTAGAAATATATTTATTATCTTTATCGAAAAAGAGGATACGGAAATCTTGATTCTCAAAATTGATGTAATTTTCAAAATCTGTTTCCATCCCGTTGTCATACCCGTCCCGACCGGCCCTTGTCACTGTTCGGGTATCAGAGAGTTCATCAAACGCAATATGAAAACCTACCTGAACAGTCTCCTCTTCTTCATACCGGTCTGTTGAAAGGTATTCTCTCTCTGAACTGCACGATAAGAACAAAATGCAGACAGAGAAGAACAAGCAAGAAAATGACAATATGCTTTTACCTTTTCTCATCATATACATGTTTTTAAATACCGGTCTCTTGAAGAACAACTTTCCAAGAATTTATGTAAATATAAGCATCCATCCAACGGTCTCCTTCATCTAAAAAGAAAACCATATTATATTCATCTTGCCGGTCAAGATATTCCTGATCGTCCATTCGACGATTGTACTCTCCTTTCACCAGCAAAGCATAATCTATCAGTGGAATAGAAAATACTGTTTCTCCCTTATCGTTCGTCACTTTCAGGCGGGGAACTTTTTCCTTAACCAACCTTGCAGTAGTAAGTTCTGCGATAGCAGCGCTAAATGAAGATACTGTCCTGCTATCTACATCATCAATGCCTGCCGTTCCCGAGTCAGTATGCCATGCATAGTATGTCACGGGTTCATCAGATAGCAGCTTATTATCCCAGTTCATCACCCCATTTTCATCAGTTATGGAGAACGTAAATTTATCTTTATCGACAGGCTCGCCCGAAAGATGCTGCAATACAACACGTATATTATTAGTGTTTTTAACTAACGGAACGACAAAAGTATGTGTACCTTCCTCACTGCTGAAAGTCTGTTTTTCCAAATAGCCGTGATACAGCCTATTAAGGTCTTCTTTGACATAAGCTGTTCCATCAAGCTTGTGCTCGCGCTTCAATGAACAAATCAGGTCTTCCTTACGAGATGAGACAGGAACGGCAAATGAATTGCCTCCTGCCAACCCACACCATGCCAACAGGCTATAACTACCCGGAGCCACGTCTACTTCCATTGCATATCCTTCTTGTGCAAGAGCTTCCCCTTGCTCTGAACCTTGCCACACTACATTATTCTGTTCATCAAGGACATAAAGTGTAACCGAATTTACCTCGTGTGCAAAAGCATCTGCAAACTTCATATTCATATCATAACGGAACTTGACATGATAATGCACAGAGCAATCTCCTTCATCCTCGTAAATTCCATCGCAAGCTGTCATTACAAAAAGAACAGACAGCAGCATAAGCACTGGCAGTGTTGTTGTTTTATTTATTTCTTTCATATAAACTAATGTATTCATCGTTTATATACATGGATTATTTCTCTCGTTATATATATTGTCTACGAACATACATCCGTAGTGAATTTTCATTGTTAGTGGGAAAATAGACAACTTTTTGGCGTCACATTTTCCAAAGCCGCCCTTTCTTTGTACCGGAACGGAAGTACTTTTTCTTGTTAAATCCCGGAGGAGCAGGAATTAAAGCCTTTTCTCCTCCGAGATAAATTTCTATTTATGTGTTAGCAATAAAAATTACAAACCTACATTCTGATTAACAACTTTCCAAGAAAGGATATTAATTGTAGCACCTACATAGTAGTTTTCTTTTTCATCATCTTCACTAGGAACAATTACTTCATCCGGATCATAAACACCCTTACCTAAGTTTTCCAATTTATTTACTGTAAGTGTGTAGTAGTGATTACGAACAACGCCGTAATTAGCTTCGAATGTTTTTACTTCTTTATCTCCGATTGTTTCAGTTTCGTTATTCAAGTGTTCAATAGGAATATTATAGTACATCAAACCACCTTTATAACCAATTGCAGGATCTTGGTTTTCAAAGTTCTTAAATGATAAAGCTGTATTTATAACGTCAATATCACTCGCTTCAGCAGATACCATTTTTTTATTCGTATCCTTCTTATAAAGAGTTGTAATAGAAACTTCTGTTTCCTTAGTAAGCGCTACTTTTACCTTACCATCACCCATGTTAACCAACTCTACATAAGTATCATTGATTTGCTTGTATTTTTCATCGTCAGTAGCACTTTCATCTACACCATCAACTTTATAATACAAATTAATTTTTTGTGTATTAAGTACATAATTGAGATATGATTTTCTCAAATAAAGCAGACCGTTAAAACGAACTAAATCATCACTTAAATCATTACCGTCCTTATCACAAATACGAGCCACCAAAATTACACTTGTACGAGCTGCACGAGATACAGCATAAGCAGCCGTATTTGTATTTTCAGCACAATAAGCAACATCGGCACCAATTACTCCATTACAATTGTTTGCAGAGATGTAGTTCAAATACTTTGAGTTATTTGAATTATGAAATACCTTATTGCCATCTTTATCTGTTTCTTCACCTGCTGCAACGTCTTCGGCAGACTGTGCTGAAATCTCATGACCATAGGCAAACGACGTACCCCAATAGCTACGGAAATATTTGCTCGCATCCCAATCGAACCCTACAAAAGTTGTCTTATCTCCTGGATTTGTACTCTGCCATGCTGTGTTGATACCTTTCAGCAAATAAGAATCTTTTGCTGTAGCATTCAAGCCCCAACCAACAAATTCTACATAAATATCAGTTGCCCCAGCTTGAATTTTATCGCCAGTTGTACCCTCACCTGTACTTGGGAATACAACTTCTCCCTCATTATTTTCTTCACCTGCGATAGAAACATTCAATTTGTAGAGAGGCACTTCCTCTTCCCCTTTCGTATATGAGGAAGCTTTTTCAAGCGTTGTTTTCAAAGCAACTTTTGCAGCCAAACGTTCTACGTAAACTTTCACAATTTGAGTCTCTTTCAACTGCTCCGTAGACTTAGCAAAATTTTCTGTAGACAAAACTGTTACACAATAGTATGGAGTACCATCTTCTCTGACGTAACTTGTCGTACTCATAACAAAATTTTCACCATTTTTATAAACGCCTTCCACATCACTGTTCAAAGCCATCAAATTCTTCTGTGCTTCGTCCAATGTAGCTCCTGCCTCAAAATTATCAGGTGCATTCAATACAGTAAGCATATATTTCGGAAAATTTGTTTCTGTAAGACCACGCAAAACAACAACTGTCTTACCATCAAATTCAATGTTATCCGGATTTGGATCATGAATATTTCCGCCATCCCATACATCATTTTTCAAAACAAAAGCACCCGTTGCATCATAAAAATAGAATTTGGCATTCTTCACTTCGCCTTCTTTCGTATTCTTATCAGCAAATTCAAAACCTGGCGCATCATCTTTAGTCGTAGCTCTCGTCAAAGCACCCGCTTCCGAAATTTTCACGTTGATATATGCTTCTCCATTAGGAAAAAGAACAGCATTG
>OMGP01000511.1_pt1 | contig 39133 bp, 28 predicted proteins | sample 1646091 | NCBI WGS metagenome assembly OMGP01 (sample SAMN05578580, study PRJEB25193) | human gut metagenome | biome: Human Microbiome; feature: human-associated habitat; material: feces | host: Homo sapiens | place: USA:Birmingham | reverse complement strand
GGACAGAGAAGCGGCGGCTATCAGGGAAACCGCGATGGACAGAGAAGCGGCGGCTATCAGGGAAACCGTGACGGACAGAGAAGCGGCGGCTATCAGGGCGGCCGTGATGGTCAGAGAGGCGGACGCGATGGACGCGGCGGTTTAAATATTCCGAAGCCATCCTTCGACAGCCCGGTTGTACAGAAACCGCAGAACAACAAGCAGAATAAGAATAATTACAAGAACGATAAATATAGCAAGATCGACCATGAGGAAGAGATGCACTCCAAGGGAAGAGGCGGAAAGAACGTAAAGAGCGCTGTTCAGCCGCCGCAGAAGAAGGAGGCAAAGGTTGAGGAGATCAAGACAATCACGATCCCGGAGGTAATCACCATCAAGGATCTCGCAGACAAGATGAAACTTCAGCCGTCTGTGATTGTAAAGAAGCTCTTTTTACAGGGCAAGGTTGTCACCATCAATCAGGAAGTAGATTACGAGCAGGCAGAAGAGATCGCGATGGAGTTTGACGTACTCTGTGAGAAAGAGGTCAAGGTTGACGTCATCGAGGAACTTCTGAAAGAGGAAGAAGAGGATGAGAAGGACATGGTAACCCGTCCGCCGGTTGTATGCGTTATGGGCCATGTCGATCATGGTAAAACCTCCCTTCTGGATGCAATCCGCCAGACCAATGTAACTGCAAAAGAGGCAGGCGGTATCACCCAGCACATCGGTGCGTACATGGTAGAGATCAACGGACAGAAGATCACATTCCTCGATACGCCGGGACATGAGGCATTTACCGCAATGCGTATGCGTGGTGCAAAATCCACTGATATTGCAATCCTCGTTGTTGCAGCAGATGACGGTGTTATGCCGCAGACCATCGAGGCGATCAACCATGCGAAGGCAGCAGGTGTTGAGATCATCGTAGCGATCAACAAGATCGATAAGCCGAGTGCTAATATCGAGAAGGTAAAACAGGAGCTTATCGAGTACGAACTGGTTCCGGAGGACTGGGGCGGCAGCACCATCTTCGTTCCGGTATCTGCACATACCAAGGAAGGTATCAAGGAACTGCTTGAGATGATCCTTCTGACTGCAGAGGTCAAAGAGTTAAAGGCAAACCCGAACCGTAATGCGAGAGGTCTTGTCATCGAGGCGGAGCTGGATAAGGGTAAAGGTCCGGTTGCGACCGTCCTGGTACAGAAAGGTACCCTGCATGTCGGTGATCCGATCGCGGCAGGTGCCTGCTACGGCCGTGTCCGTGCGATGATGGACGATAAAGGACGCCGCGTCAAAGAGGCTGGTCCGTCCACTCCGGTCGAGATTCTGGGTCTTAATGACGTGCCGAACGCCGGCGAGGTATTTGTACAGCCGGAGAACGAGAAAGAGGCAAGAAGCTTTGCAGAAACCTTTATCTCTGAGAGCAAGAATAAGTTAATTGAAGATACAAAGATGAAGCTTTCCCTGGACGATCTGTTCTCCCAGATCAAGGCAGGAAATGTAAAGGAACTTCCACTGATCGTCAAGGCAGACGTACAGGGTTCTGTCGAGGCAGTAAAACAGAGCCTGATGAAGCTGTCCAACGAGGAAGTCGTAGTCAAGGTCATCCACGGCGGTGTTGGTGCGATCAACGAGTCCGACGTCAGTCTGGCAGCCGCATCCAACGCGATCATTATTGGTTTCAATGTGCGCCCGGACGCAACCGCGAAGTCCATCGCAGAGCGTGAGAAAGTAGACGTTCGTCTCTACCGCGTCATCTATCAGGCAATTGAGGATGTCGAGGCAGCGATGAAGGGTATGCTTGACCCGATCTACGAGGAGCAGGTAATCGGTCACGCTGTTGTACGTCAGACCTTCAAGGCTTCCGGCGTTGGTACTATCGCTGGTTCCTACGTCCTGGATGGTAAATTCCAGAGAGGCTGCAAGGCACGTATTACCCGTGACGGCGAGCAGATCTTCGATGGTCCGCTGGCATCTTTAAAGCGTTTCAAGGACGACGTGAAGGAAGTTGCTTCCGGATACGAGTGCGGTCTTGTATTTGAGAAGTTCAACGATCTGCAGGAAGACGATATGATCGAAGCATATGCGATGGTAGAGGTTCCGCGCTAGAAAGGCAGAGGGATTCATGCGTAAAAATAGCATTAAAAATACAAGAATTAACAGTGAAGTACAGAGAGAGCTGAGTTCCATCATCAGCCGTGAGCTGAAAGATCCGCGGATTCATCCGATGACAACGGTTGTCTCCGTGGAGGTAACTCCGGATCTCAAGTACTGCAAGGCGTATATCAGCGTGTTAGGCAACGAGGAAGCGGCGAAGGATACGATCCAGGGACTGAAAAGTGCTGTCGGATTTGTCCGCACCCAGCTTGCAAAACGCATTAATTTACGGAATACGCCGGAAATTACATTTATTCTCGATCAGTCGATTGAGTACGGTGTACACATGACCCGCCTGATCGATGAAGTAACTGAAAACCTCAGAGACTCAGAATCGGGAGATGAGGAAGAAAATGAGTAAAAATATCTTAGAGGCGTCACTGGAAGGGGCGGAGCACATTGTACTGCTTGGTCACATCCATCCGGACGGGGACTGTATCGGAACGACTCTGGGACTGCTTAACTATCTGCGGGAGAATTATCCGCAGATAGAGGCAGAACTGTTTCTCGACCATCCGGCTGCTAAATTTTCTTATATGAATGATTTTGAGAAAATTCATACCGAGATTGTGCCGGAAAAACAGTTTGATCTGTGCATTACGCTGGATGCCAGCGACAAAGAGCGTCTGGGCGGCTACGCGGTCTATTTTGACAGCGCCGCCAAGACACTCTGTATCGATCATCACAGAACCAATACAGGATTTGCAGAACAAAATTACATCATTCCGGACGCAAGCTCCTGCAGCGAAGTGTTATACACGCTTCTTGATGAGGCAAAGATCAGCAGGGAGGCGGCAGAGTGTCTCTATACCGGAATTGTGCATGACACAGGTGTATTTAAGTATAATTCAACGACCCGGAAAACGATGGAAATCGCGGGCACGCTGATGGAAAAAGGCGTGAACGCGGCGAAGATCATCGACGACAGCTTTTACCGCAAGACCTACGCACAGAACCAGATTCTCGGAAAAGCGCTGCTTAGCAGTACACGGATTCTGGATGGAAGATGTATTTTCAGTGTGGTTTCCCAGAAAGAAATGGAGTTTTACGGTGTCGATACGAACGATCTGGATGGCATTATCGATCAGCTCCGGATTACCGAAGGAGTGGAATGTGCCATTTTCATCTATGAAAAGGCGTTCAACGAGTACAAGGTCAGCCTTCGTTCCAACGACTATGTCGATGTGAGCAAGGTGGCGGCGTATTTCGGCGGCGGCGGACACATCCACGCGGCGGGCTGCACGATGCAGGGACATCCGAGGGATGTGATCAACAACCTGACGGGACATATTGAGAAACAGATGGATGCCCGTAGGGAGGAATAGGAGGTTCTGTTGCTGATTGCGCTGCCTGCTTTCAGGTGCACAGCGCATGGACGGTAATAGTTCTGATTTTTTAGGAGATTTTATGTTTCACGGTGTGATAAACATTTATAAAGAACCGGGGTTTACGTCCCACGATGTGGTGGCGAAGCTCCGGGGCATTTTGAGACAGAAAAAGATCGGTCATACGGGTACGCTCGATCCGGCAGCGGAGGGCGTACTCCCTGTATGTCTGGGGAAGGGCACGAAGCTGTGCGACCTTTTGACGGATAAGAGGAAGACGTATCAGGCAGTTCTTTTGCTGGGAACCGAAACCGATACGCAGGATATGACAGGAACGATTCTTTCGGAGAAATCGACGGAACAGCTGACAGAACCGGCAGTCCGCGGGGCGGCGAAGAGCTTTGTTGGTCCGTATATGCAGGTACCGCCGATGTATTCGGCGCTCAAGGTCAACGGAAAGAAGCTCTACGAGCTGGCGAGAGCCGGAAAAGAGGTAGAGCGGGCAGCGCGTCCGGTGGAAATCTATGATCTTCAGATAGATGCGGTGGAACTGCCGCGTGTGACGATGACCGTGACCTGTTCCAAGGGAACCTACATCCGTACCCTGTGCCATGACATCGGTGAAAAGCTGGGATGCGGCGGCTGTATGGAAAAACTGATCCGCACCCGCGTCGATCGATTTGCGATCGGGGACAGCCTGCGCCTGTCCGAGGTGGAAGCACTGGCGAAAGCCGGTCAGATCGAGGATAGGATCGTGCCGGTGGATGGAATGTTTGAGGACTGCCCGGCGTATGTATCGGAGAGCGAAGTTCTGGATAAGCTTCTGCAGAATGGAAATCCATTCCCGAAGGGGCTGGGACCGAGAGACGGCTGCTTAGTGCAGATCGGAAGCAGTTTGGCTGAACACCAGGTTTCTGCGGATGGAAACTCAGAGATGGTACTTCCAGATTCTGGAATCATCCGCGTCTATGACAGCGCAAACCAGTTTATCGGTCTCTATGCCTATCAGCCGGAGAAGAAACAATGGAAACCACGTAAGATCTTTCTGGGAGGAGAGTAAGATGCAGTATTTTGCCGGAACCAGAGAATTTCAGATAAAAGAGCCGACTGCGGTCACGATCGGTAAGTTTGACGGCCTTCACAGAGGACATCAGAAGCTGCTGCGGGAAGTGATGCGGTATCGGGAAAAAGGATATAAACCAGCGGTGTTTACCTTTGAGACGGCACCGGGAACCTTGATCCGGGGAAAGCTGCAGACGATGATCACGACCAACGAGGAGCGCGAGGAGAACCTGCGCGAGGCGGGGGTGGAGTATCTGGTGGAATATCCGTTCAACCAGGAAGTCGCACATATGGACCCGGAACAGTTTGTTGCCGAGATTCTAGTCGGCAAGATGGGCGCAAAGGCGATCGTGTCCGGTCCGGACTGCCATTTTGGCTACCAGCGGAAGGGCGATGCTGAACTGCTTCGGAAACTGGCACCGAAATATGGATATGAGGTATCGATCGTTGAAAAGGCGATGGACGGCGATCGCGAGATCAGCAGCACCTATATCCGGGAAGAGCTGGCGAAGGGAAATATCCGTAAGGCGAATGAACTGTTGGGATACGAGTACCGGATCAGCGGACAGGTGGTACACGGGGAGCATTTAGGTTCCACCCTAGGTTTTCCGACGGCGAATATCCTGCCGGGAATCCAGAAACATCTTCCGGCGTTCGGGGTATATCTCTCCCGGACGGTGATTGATGGTGCTTCTTATGGGAGTATCACGAATATTGGAAAAAAACCGACGATTGCCGGGGAACGACCAGCGGGGGCGGAGACATATATCTATGATCTGGATGAAAACCTGTATGGGAAAAAGATAGAGGTTCATTTTTTAGATTTTATGCGGCCGGAGATGAAATTTTCCGGGGTGGATGAGTTGAAGATGCAGGTTTTGAAGGATAAAGAGACCGGGAGAAAAATGCACGGAGCGGAACGATGAGAGTTCAGCTTCGTGCATTTTTTAAATATGATTCAGGTAGGCAGCTGCTTCCTCTGCCGCCAAATGGATATATTCATTCATTGGTAAATTCTGTGTTCCTACTAAAATATGGCGGCAATAGGAGCTTCCACTGACAGGAATCAGGATTTTCTGGGCGCGGCTTTGTCCGATGGCGGCTGCCATGGCGGGGGTGATTTCTCCTAAGAGGGAGTCTGCAATGACGATGCCGATTGGTCCGATGATTAGGTCGGCATCGCGGCAGGCGACGAGAACGGGGTTTTCTCCGGTGGCGCCCATGGCAGCTCCGGCTTTTATCATCGCGGCAGTGGCAGTGGTGTTGGCACCGAGCGCGAGAAGCGGCTGTCCGGGACAGAGTTTATGGATTTCTTCTACGAGGGCGCGCCCCATGCGTCCGCCCTGACCGTCGATGATGACAACTTTTTTCATAATGGATAACCCCTTTCCTTTTCGTAGGATTTTCGTAGGACAAGATAATAAAAAAGAATGTGCCTTGGCACATTCTCGCGCAGGAACGAAAATAAGAGGGTCTAAATCTGCCTTTTTGACAAAATAAACACCCCAGTATATCTTTCCTATAATATCATAGAAGATCAAATTTGAAAAGCGAAAAAGATCGATTTTTGTAAAATTTTTTGTTTACAAATAAAGCGCTTTCTATTATAATGCTGATAATGGCTAACTGGGGTCTGGCAGAGCTGCGATTGGCGGAGGCTGTCAGGATGACGGAAGATCAGACAGACGCGCGTGAAGGCACCGCGGAGGTGCTTGATTTTTAGTTGATCCGGGAGGCCGCTTTTTTAAAGCCAAAAAACAGCAGACAATGAGAGGGAGAAAACATGAGGAGAAATGACATTCACAAAGTATTGATTATCGGTTCCGGTCCAATCATTATCGGACAGGCGTGTGAGTTCGATTATTCGGGAACACAGGCGTGCAAGGCACTGAGAAAACTCGGCTATGAGATTGTGCTGGTCAATTCCAATCCGGCTACGATTATGACGGATCCGGAGACAGCAGATGTGACTTATATTGAGCCGCTGAACGTAGACCGTCTGACTCAGATCATTGAAAAAGAGCGCCCGGATGCGCTGCTCCCGAACCTGGGTGGACAGTCCGGACTGAACCTCTGCTCCGAATTGGCAGCAGCAGGTGTTCTGGATAAATATGATGTTAAAGTAATCGGCGTTCAGGTTGATGCTATCGAGCGTGGTGAGGACCGTATCGAGTTTAAGCATACAATGGAAAGCCTGGGCATCGAGATGGCTAGAAGTGAGGTTGCCTACAGCGTTGAGGATGCACTGGCAATCGCAGATAAACTGGGTTATCCGGTTGTTCTTCGTCCGGCTTACACCATGGGCGGCGAAGGCGGCGGTCTTGTATATAACGTAGAAGAACTGAAGACCGTGTGTGCAAGAGGCCTGCAGGCCAGCATGGTTGGTCAGGTTCTGGTAGAGGAGTCTATCCTTGGATGGGAAGAGCTTGAGCTGGAAGTTGTCCGCGATGCGAAGAACAACATGATCACTGTCTGCTTTATTGAAAATATTGATCCGCTGGGCGTACACACCGGAGATTCCTTCTGTTCTGCTCCGATGTTAACCATTTCGGAAGAAGTACAGAAACGTCTGCAGGAGAAATCCTACAAGATCGTAGAAGCAATCCAGGTAATCGGCGGTACCAACGTACAGTGGGCACACGATCCGAAGACAGACCGTGATATTGTTATCGAGATCAACCCGAGAACCTCCCGTTCGTCCGCACTGGCATCCAAGGCAACTGGTTTCCCGATTGCACTGGTATCAGCGATGCTGGCAACCGGTATGACTCTGGATGAGATTCCATGCGGCAAGAGCGGCACTCTGGATCAGTATGTTCCGTCCGGCGACTATATTGTTATCAAGTTTGCACGCTGGGCATTTGAGAAGTTCAAAGGCGCAGAGGACAAGCTGGGAACCCAGATGAAGGCAGTCGGCGAGGTTATGAGTATCGGAAAGACCTACAAAGAGGCATTCCAGAAGGCGATCCGAAGCCTGGAGAGAGGCCGCTACGGTCTTGGTCATGCGAAAGACTTCGATAAGAAGACAAAAAAAGAACTGCTTGCGATGCTGCATGTTCCGAGCAGCGAACGTCAGTTCATTATGTACGAGGCACTTCGTAAGGGCGCTACCGTAGACGAGCTGTTCGAATTAACCAAGATTAAACATTACTTCATCCAGCAGATGAAAGAACTGGTAGAAGAGGAAGAAAGCCTGATGCAGTATAAGGGCGAGGTTCCGCCGGTTGAGGTTCTCCGCCAGGCGAAGCTGGACGGTTTTGCAGATAAATATTTAAGCGAGCTGTTAGGCGTTACTGAGGAAGAGATCCGCGATGCAAGAACCAAAGAGGGTATCGTAGAAGGCTGGGAGGGCGTACACGTAAGTGGCACACCGGATTCCGCATACTACTTCTCCAGCTACCATATCAAGGATCAGAGTCCGTGTAGCGACAACAAGAAGATCATGATTCTGGGCGGCGGTCCGAACCGTATCGGTCAGGGTATTGAGTTTGACTACTGCTGCGTACATGCAGCTATCGCACTGAAAGAGCTTGGATTTGAGACAATTATCGTTAACTGCAACCCAGAGACCGTATCTACAGACTATGATACCTCCGATAAACTGTATTTCGAGCCGCTGACTCTGGAAGATGTATTAAGCATCTATCACAAGGAGAAACCGCTGGGCGTTATCGCACAGTTTGGTGGCCAGACACCGCTGAACCTGGCAGCAGACCTGAAGAAATATGGTGTCAACATTCTGGGTACAACTCCGGAAACCATCGACATGGCAGAGGATCGTGACCTGTTCCGTGCGATGATGGATAAACTGCAGATTCCGATGCCGGAGTCAGGCATGGCAGTTACTGTAGAAGATGCATTGGAGATTGCTAATAAGATCGGTTATCCGGTTATGGTTCGTCCGTCCTATGTACTTGGCGGCCGCGGCATGGAGGTTGTTCATGACGATGAAGCGATGACCTTCTATATGAGAGCAGCTGTCGGCGTAACTCCGGACCGTCCGATCCTGATTGACCGTTTCCTGCATCATGCAACCGAGTGTGAAGCAGATGCGATCAGTGATGGCGAGAACGTATTTGTTCCGGCAGTTATGGAGCACATCGAGCTGGCAGGTATCCATTCCGGAGACTCCGCTTGTATCCTTCCGTCCAGAAATCTGACCAAGGATCAGGTAGAGACAATCCGCGATTACACAAGCCGTATCGCAAAAGAGATGCACGTAGTAGGTCTGATGAACATGCAGTATGCAATCGAGGACGGCGAAGTATACGTGCTGGAGGCAAACCCGAGAGCATCCCGTACCGTGCCGCTGGTATCTAAAGTATGCAACATCAAGATGGTAAAACTGGCAACGGATATCATGACTTCCTACTTAACAGGCCGTCCGTCACCGGTTCCGGCACTGAAAGAGAAGAAGATTCCGCACTACGGTGTTAAGATGCCGGTATTCCCGTTCAAGATGTTCCCGGAGGTTGACCCGGTACTTGGACCGGAGATGCGTTCCACCGGTGAGGTTCTTGGTATGTCCACCAGCGTTGGTGAGGCTATCTACAAGGCACAGGAAGCAACCCAGACACGTCTTCCTTCCTCAGGAACTGTCCTCCTGAGTGTCAATGACAAGGATAAGATAGAGCTTATCGAGGTTGCAAGAGGCTTCTACGAGTGTGGCTTTACCCTGATGGGTACAGGCAGAACCTGTGATGTGATGGTAGCAGCAGGACTTCCGGCTGAGAAGGTATGCAAGATCAACGAAGGCCGTCCGAACATTTTAGATAAGATTACCAACGGAGAAGTGGCAATCATCATCAATACCCCGAACGATAAGAAGGGCAGAGGCGATGACAGCTACATCCGTAAGGCAGCTGTAAAGGCGAAAATTCCGTACTTCACCAACATGGCAGCAGCAAAGGCTACCGTACAGGCTCTGAGAAGTATCAAGAAGAACGGACATCTGGAGGTTAAGTCCCTGCAGGAGTTCCATAGCGAGATTCAGTAAATAAAAATAAAAGGATAAAATCCATTGTTACAAAGTCGTTTCAGTGGATTTTACCGTGACAGTGAATTAATTGAGCTGTTATAGAAAAGAGCGTCTGCCCGGCTGTGAATGCGGGGCTGGCGCTCTTTTAATTGCAGATTAGGAATTTTCTGAACTGAAAATTCCGTATGATATCGTATCGATAGCAGATTTTGCAGATTTTAAATGCGAAGCATCGGCACAATCCCGTTGCTGTGCCCGGAATGAGTGAGCAGCAACGAATATGTCAGCTTCGCTGACCAGAATCACGCGCCAAGTCTAACGGACGTTCGGCTTGAAATACGAGATGCAGCAGCCAGGCACCCAGGATGATCGAAAGCACGTACACTGCATTTCCGGCAAAAATTCCAAATTTAGCAGCGATCTGGGAGTACACAATCTGCGTGGTCGCGTAGTACGGCGTGATATAAAACATATCCGCGTTTCCATACGGATGCGAGGTAACATTGATGATAGTTGCGATGACACATCCGACTGCAAATACAGCTGTAGACTGCCAAAATCCTTTGGCGGTTGGCAGCACCATGCGGGAAAAGGCGATGAGCAGTCCGATGAAGATCAGAAGGATATGCCAGATAAATCCATGCAGGGTCAGCGTCCAGTACGGGTGCATCAGACCGGACGGATCGACGAACACCATGACGGCACCGAGCAGGTTGTAATTATACATAAAAGTACAAAAAATACGTTGATATTTATGCGGAACAAAGGGCAGCAGCAGGCAGAGGTACATCGGCAGGCTGCAGAGCTGGAATGGAAAATACCACCAGTCGTAGTGCCGGTTGTTTTCTATGTAATAGAGAAAAAGCTGTTTGTAGACCTCGGAAAATGCCAGAAAAACACCGCAGGCAAAGAGCAGATGCAGACGGAACGCTTCGGAGCGCGTCCGCAATTTCCATGCGGCAAAGGCGGCGAGCGGGATGCCGATCAGCATAAATACTAAATGAAAGGGAGACCAGACTGCGGGCGGCGTCATGGACCAGGCAGTTAAGGTAAGTAGACGGGAAATCATAAAAAGCCTTCTTTCGTAATAAAACCTAAGGAATGGTTCCGTATCTTGTGAATCATGTCACAAGCGACCGCGCTCGGCGCGAGAATGTGCCATGGCACATTCTTTTTACGGAAGCCGATGACCAGTACAGAAAAAACGGTACAGAATAGTTATAGTACGAAATATTAGATTTGCCAAGAATTAACAACAAGATCTGTCCGTAATAAGACGATGGGAGATTTACATATTTGCATTTTTTTTCTTTCCAAAGCTGCAAGTTGACAAGTGCTGCCAATTTCCTATATTCTGTAGATATAAGAATCGAGTAAATGATACGGGAGATATACCATGAACCAAAATGAAAACCAATGGGATAGATTCCTGAAAATCCGAGAGAGATACTGCTGTTTTTTTATTATCCATCGGAGGAATATATCAGTTATCTGATGACGGAGGAACAGCTAATGTTTTATGATGAGATCGACACATCGGATTTGTTTCCGGGCGAGGACAAAAGAGAACGTATTATGATATTTGAGGTGATTTTATGAAGCTTTTATTTAAACAGCGGTTATTTTCGTGGTTTGACAGTTATGATATTTATGATGAGTTTGGCAATACGGTATATGTGGTAAAAGGCCAGTTGTCCTGGGGCCATAAGCTGGTGATATATGATGCAGACGGCAATGAAATTGGAATGGTTGTTCAGCGTGTGCTGACATTTCTGCCAAAATTTGAGATATATAAAAACGGCACCTATATCGGATGTCTGAGTAAAGAAATCTCTTTTCTGACACCGCATTACAACATTGATTACAATGGCTGGCATATCGATGGTTCGATTATGGAATGGGATTATAATATCCTCGATCAAAGGGGATATTCGGTTGCCAGTGTCAGCAAAGAGCTGTTCCATATGACAGACACGTATGTGATTCAGGTAAATGAGCCGGAATATGCACTGGATGCATTGATGTTTGTGCTGGCGATCGATGCGGAAAAATGTTCGAGGAAGTAAGAAAGGGTGCGTCTGCTTTTTGCTACAAGAGCACCGAGGCATTCTTGAATAATGACAGGACGAAAAGCTTTGATTTACAAGGAGTTTTTCGGACCTGTCTTTTCTTTATAAAAACATATGGGCGAAAATTTGGCGGGAAGTGAGAATATAGCGGATTGACAACATAGATTATATCGGGTACTATTAGATAACGCAACGCGTTATCTTGATAGGAGAGTTCGATCATGAGCAGGGGAAAAGAAGTAAAAGAATTAAGAGAAAAAATGGGAATGAACAGGCGTGAATTTAGCGACTATTATGGTATTCCGTACCGTACGGTTCAGGATTGGGAAGCAGAGAAAAGAGAACTTCCGGATTATCTGTTACGTTTATTAAAGTATAGAGCAGAGGTAGAATGTCGAATCGAAAGAGTAGATAAATAGAATGATTTTATTAATGACTGTTAATTATTAGTTGTTATGTTTTATTTTTGACTTCAACATAACGCAATGCGTATATTTACGTAAAGCGGAAGGAGGTAAACATGGAAAGAAAAGTAAGTGTAATCGAGGATATAGATGGAAAGAAAACGGTATTTATTCATGACATCATATTCAAAGGTAAAAGATCTGTAAAATGGGAAGATGTTGAAAAATATCTAAAACAATATGTAGGAGATATATACACAATTGATGATAGCAATGATGCAGTTTATATTGGAACAGATTTACCGGATGAGTATACTCATTCAAATTATACACATATTTTAAAAGGAACAAATGCGAAGGCAAAAGCTAATGCCGCACAGGGATTACCAGAATTGATTGAAATTGCATCTGGAAAGAAATTTACTGAAAATTACAAAGAAAAACATACTATAGATGCAATGTATGGCTGGTATCGTTATGAGTCAAGATTTGCTTTGCCAGTATTTAATGAAGCTGGGGAAATTGAAAGATATAATGTTTTTAATGTAATAATGGTTATTCGACATGCAAAAGATGGTAAAATGTATCTATATGATATAATGAATATAAAAAAAGAAACGAGCACCCTTTTCCAGTCCGAAGACATTACTCAGTAAAAAACCCATTTCCTAACCATAATTTTACCCCCATACTAACAAAAAGTCAATAAAAAGAAACAAACATAGTTTGGAAATTATTTCACAATTATTACCGTACAAATTGGAAAGGAATGCATAATCATACAAAACCCTGTAAAAAACAGGAATTCAGGCTTGATTATTTATAAAAATGCGGTATAATGTATTCCTAGATACAGTAATAAAAGTAAGAATATTCGTATTTACTGCATAAAAATACAAAAGCAGCGAATAGAAATGAGGAGGAATCTATTATGAAAAAGAAATTAGCAGCAATCGCTATGGCAACTGCTATGGCAGCATCGTTAGCAGCATGCTCTTCCAAGCCGGCAGAGACAACCGCAGCCGCAGAGGAGAATGAGGAGACAACCGCAGAGGCAGCAGAGGGCAGCGAGGCAGCAGAAGCTGGCGACAGCGCATTTGCAGGAAAGACTCTGGTTATGTCCACCAACGCTGAGTTCGCACCGTATGAGTACCACGATGGAAATGATATCGTAGGTATCGACGTAGATATTGCAAACGCTATCTGCGAGGATATGGGAGCATCTCTGGAAATCACCGACGTAGCATTCGATTCTATTATCCCGGAGGTTCAGTCCGGCAAAGCTGATTTCGCAGCAGCAGGCATGACCGTTACCGAGGATCGTCAGACCCAGGTGGATTTCTCTGACACTTACGCAACAGGTGTTCAGTCCGTTATCGTAACAGAGGACAGCGACATCGCATCCCTGGATGATTTAAAGGGCAAGCAGATCGGCGTTCAGCAGGGTACCACCGGCGACCTGTACTCCACCGATGATTTCGGCGAGGAGAGCGTACAGAGATTTTCCAAGGGCGCAGATGCAGTACAGGCACTGTCCACTGGCAAGATCGATGCAGTTATCATTGACAACAAACCGGCACAGGTATTTGTAGACGAGAATGAAGGCTTAAAGCTTCTGGAAACACCGTACGCAGAAGAAGAGTACGCAATCGCAGTTAAGAAGGGCAATACAGAGCTTCTGGACGCTATCAACGCATCCATCGCAAACCTGAAAGAGTCTGGAAAACTGGACGAGATCGTTGCAAAATACATTACCGCTGAATAATTTGACAGAAAAAGCTACATCTGTTTGATTAAGAAAAAGGTTGCTGCAGAATGAAAAAGATGAAATTCGGCGGCAGCCCTTTTTCGGGTCTATATCATCTTACAAGGAGGAAAACGGATTGGAGAAACTCAAGCAGGCCTTATATTTAAACCTGATCAAGGATGACAGGTGGCAGTATCTGACAGGGGGCCTGAAAAATACCCTGATCATCACGTTCTTTGCGACCCTGATCGGCATTGCCCTTGGTCTGCTGATTGCGATTGTCCGTGCGACCCACGACAAAACCGGTAAAATGAAATTTTTAAATGGTGTCTGCCAGGTATATCTGACGGTCATCCGGGGAACGCCGGCTGTCATCCAGCTGATGATTTTTTACTACTGTATTTTTGTATCGCGTGTATTTGCCGGCGTCTTTGTCGGTGTGATCGCGTTTGGTCTTAACTCGGCGGCGTATGTAGCGGAGATCTTCCGTTCGGGTATCATGTCGATCGACGAGGGACAGATGGAGGCAGGTCGAAGCCTCGGTTTTAATTATGTACAGACGATGCGCTATATCATTATGCCGCAGGCGTTTAAAAACGTACTTCCGGCACTCTGCAATGAGTTTGTTGTTCTTCTGAAAGAGACTTCGGTAGCCGGTTACGTGGCGGTGCAGGATCTGACGAAGGGCGGCGATATCATCCGTTCCAGAACGTATGACGCGTGGACACCGCTTCTGATCGTGGCTGCTGTATATCTGGCGCTGACGATGATCTTCAACCACTTTGCACAGAATCTGGAAAGGAGCCTGAGAAAGAATGAACGATAACGTACAAAACGGAGAAGTGATAATTGACATCAATGACCTTTCCAAGGCGTTCGGTGATTTAAAGGTCCTGACCAATATTTCCACCCAGATACGCAAAGGGGATGTTGTCTGCGTGATAGGACCATCCGGTTCTGGTAAATCTACATTTCTGCGCTGCATGAACCTGCTGGAGACCCCGACCAGCGGACACATCTATTTTGAGGGAACGGATATCACGGATCCGAAGACAAACATTGATAAACTCCGTCAGAAAATGGGAATGGTATTCCAGCAGTTCAACCTGTTCCCGCACATGACGATTCTTGATAATATGACGCTGGCACCGATGAAACTGCTCGGACGTCCGAAGGACGAGGCGGAGACGGAGGCGCTGAAGCTTCTGGAGCGCGTCGGATTAAAGGAAAAGGCATCCGCCTATCCGGGACAGCTCTCCGGCGGTCAGAAACAGCGTGTGGCGATCGTCCGCGCCCTGGCGATGCATCCGGATGTGATGCTCTTTGATGAGCCGACCTCCGCGCTTGACCCGGAGATGGTAGGCGAGGTATTAAACGTAATGCGCCAGCTTGCCGAAGAACACATGACGATGGTCGTGGTTACCCATGAGATGGGCTTCGCCCGCGAGGTGGCAACCCGCGTCATGTTCATGGAGGGCGGCAACTTCATCGAAGAAAACGAGCCGAAGGAGTTCTTTGAGCATCCAAAGAGCGAAAGATTGAAGGCATTTTTGAGCAAGGTGCTGTAAGGAAATTTAATATTAGGAAAAGCCCGGTAGGGAGAGAATGTCATAGAACATTTCTTTCTACCGGGCTTTTTTATGCTTGTAATATCTTTATGCGTTTTCTATTATCCATCTGTTTTTTTATTTCCTGTTCTAAAAAGTGTTTATTCGGAAAGAAAATTAAAAAAAATTGCAAATATGTAAAACCAAATGAAATCTCCCATCGTCTTATAAGTAGAACAGCAGAAAAGGAGGAAGATTCAGAGATGGAAATAGTTCATATTTACATGACAATCAAAACAAAAAGCCGCTATTTGTTAAATAGACGGAAAAATTACGGGGGAGGGGGCAAAAAGAGAAAAACTTTATATAAAAGAAGCTAAGTAAATTGCAAACTATAATAATTTTTAGTATAATGAAAACAGATTCTAAAATAAGTATAAATAAAAATTTATATTTATGAGGGCGAAAAAAAAGCCCGGAGAGTAGCCGGGGAAGACGGTGAAATCAAAGACGAAGGAGGAGACAGATATGGCAAAGTTTTGTATGTATTGTGGAAAGCCGCTGAACGGCGAGACATGTGATTGCCCGCAGGCAGTGGCAGAGGCAGAGAAAAAGGCGCGCATGAAAGTGCAGGCGGCGATGCAGGCAGCCAGAGGCGGCGCGGCACAGCCACAGAATCAGCAGGCGGCACAGATCCAGTATCAGCAGCCAGTACAGCCACAGTATCAACAGTCAGCACAGAGTGCACAGCAGCAGGCGCAGTATCAGCAGGCGGCAGCACAGCAGCAGACAGCAGGTGGAAAGCAGATTCAAATCACGGCACCAAGCGCGGAGCAGGCAGCGGCAGTTGGAAAAGATGTAAAAAACCTGTTTACTGGTCTTTTTACTGCACCGGTTGAGACAATGCGGCAGGCAGCGGCAAGTGCCAATAAGATTCCACAGTACCTGATGGCTGCGGTAATGGCAGTTGCAATGATTTTGCTGGCATGTGTGACCGGAAAAAGCTTTTTGGATGGAGGCACCTTATTTGGATTAGGCCTCAAGATGGCGATCGGTGCAGTGATTCTCAGGGCGGTTTATGGTGCGGTTGTCTATGTGTTGGCAAAGAAACACAATCCGGCGCTGACGATTGGCACAGCAATGGGCGTATATGCACTGACTTTTGCGTATGACGCAGTTATTTTACTGCTTCAGATAGTGATGGGATTTATCCATATGTATGAGATCAGCATCGCGCTGTATTTATTCTGGTTTGCGGCATCTGTACTCAGTGCTTATCTGGCGGCATATGTTCTGACGGGCGAAAATGCAGGGGCAGCGTTCCGCATCAATCTGATGGTCCAGCTGGTATTTCTGATTGTCATGGTATTTGTAATCCGTGGTATTGGTATCAGCCTGGTTCAGGAGCTGAGCGAAAGTATTATGAATGAGTTTATGGGCGGCATGGGCGATCTGGGAAGTATATTCTAAGCGCACATATAAGAATAAGATAATTGACTGCCTGCATAGCGCTGGAAATGCAGCGAATGCAGGCAATATAAGGAGGAAATGGTATGTTTTGTAAAGAGTGTGGACATGAAATGCCGGATGGCGTAATGTTCTGCCCGGAATGCGGTGCAAAACAAGATGGCAATGCGGCACAGACCAATGCAAGCGGAACACAGGCGGCAGGAGCAGTACCGGTAGGTCAGGTACCGCAGCCACAGGGAGAGGTACCGAAAAAGCAGATTCAGATCGATAAAAAATGGATGGCTCCGATTGCGGTTGTGGCAGGCGTAGTGGTGGTAGCAGGCATTGTTTCTATGACGATGAAGCCAACCATCAAGCTGGATAAATATATGGAAGTTTCCGCGGAAGGCTACAATACGGTCGGAAAGGCAACGCTCAGCTTCGATACAGAAAAGTTTGAGAAGGATTATGAGAAAAAGCTGGAGAAGGCGCTTAAAAAGGGAAAAAATAAGAAAAATAAAAACGCATACCAGGCAAGCGCATATCTGCCAGATTATTTCGGAGATTACGATCCAACCTCTGAGGCGGCTAATTTACTTTCCGATGCAGTTAGCGGAGAACTGGATAAAACATCCAGTTTGAGCAATGGAGATGTCATCACCTATCAGTGGAATTGTGACGATGATTATGTATTAAATAAATATGGTTTTAAGTTAAAATATTCTGATATCCAGTATACGGTATCAGGTCTGGAAGAGGCGGAAACATTTGATCCATTTGAGGGATTAGAGGTAACCTTTGAAGGCATTGAGACAGAGGGAAGAGCTACTTTGAATGGACAGCCGACGGCAAGAGAGGCGCAGGATCTGAATTATGATTTTGATAAGAGAAGTGACTTGAGCAACGGCGATACGGTCACGGTCAGCGTATCTACTTACAACGGGGATGTCATCGATTACTGCATCGATAAATATGATAAGATTCCGTCCCCGATGGAGAAAACCTTTACGGTAGCCGGACTTCAGCATTATGTATCTGGGGCAGGCGATATTTCGGATGAAGCCAGAAAGAGTATGGAGAACCGCGGTCAGGAAATCTACTACAGTTCCATGAAAACGTGGAGTAATGAGGAGAAACTGGAAGGTTTTACATATCTTGGAAATTACCTTTTAAAAAGAAAAGAAGGCAGTTCGGGAACATACAAGAATGTTTACTATGCAGTCTATAAGGCAACGATTCATGATACCTACAGCAACAGTACAGAGATTTATGATAAGCCGGTGGATATTTACTGGTATATTCGTTTCTATGATCTGACAGCCGACGAGAATGGAAATACAACCGTTGATCTGATGGATTATGATGTGCCGGGGGCAAGTGTACAGGTAGACAGTGGTGTTGGCTACTGGTTCTCGACCCGCAGCTGGTATTATGATGGCTTCCAGAATCTGGATGAGCTGAATGATGAAGTAGTTACCTACAATCTGGATAACTATGACTGTGTAGAGAAGAATTTCAGCGGTTCTTCTGATAGCGCAGGCAGTGAATCCAGTGAAGCTGCATCGGAAGAAAGCGGCGATACAGCAGGGACGGAGGCAGCAGAAGTGGAAACTTCTGCTGCAACTGGCGGGGAAGATGGACAGATCTTCCCTGACAGCTCCAGCCAGGTTATTGATGCAGCCCGGATTAAGGCATTGTCTGATGCAGATTTAAAATATGCGATCAATGAAATATATGAGCTTTAATGGAACGTTACAGGTGAATGAAATTGATGACCGTCTCAGCCGTTACCCAATGATTGAAATTGGCATCATTCCAGAGGAAAAGAAAATGGTAGCGGCAAGCCTGACAGGAGTCCGTGATGCAGAACTGGTTGAGTATTCACTGGAAAATGGTCAGATGGTTCAGGGAAAAGAATATTACTGGGATTTAAACACAAGCGGAAGTGACAGAGAAGCAGAGGCAGAGCTTTGCAAGACGGTATTTCCGAAAGCAATTGAGCTGACAGATGCACAGGCAGTTATGAATTACTTGCCGTCTGCCAATGATGCAGCCGGAAACCGCGATGAGAGCCGCCTGTATCCGAATGAGATGAGTAAACTGGGTAAGGATGTAATGATGAAGGTTAGAAATAATCTTTACTAAGATGAAAATAAAAAAAATCGGAAAGAAAACAAATAGAATTTTATTGTATAAATGAAGGAGAACAGGTATGAGAAAACGACAAATGAAACAAGAAAGAAAAACCAGAAGAAACCTGCCATACGCGGCATTAACCCTGGCGGCGCTGATGACAATCTGCCACGCTTCAGCAGTATTTGCCGGAAGCTGGCAGAAGGATGAGAAGGGCTGGCGGTTTCAGCAGGATGACGGAAGCTATGTGCAGGATGTCTGGAAATGGATCGATGGAAATCAGGACGGAGTTTCGGAATACTACCGTTTTGGCGCGGACAGCTATATCTATACTGATACCAAAACGCCGGATGGCTGCATGGTAAATGCGGACGGCGCATGGATGGAGAATGGAGTCGTCCAGACACAGGGAACCTTGATTTCACAGGCGGTGAATGTGGGAGTCGATGTGCCGGAAGGAAGCTGGCTGAAAGGTCAGGGAGAAAATGCAGATAAATGGTGGTGGAAAAATACGGATGGAACCTATCCGGCAAACCGCTGGATCTGGCTGGATGGAAACCGGGACGGTGCAGCGGAGTATTACTATTTTGATGCAAATGGCTGGCTGATCGTATCAGGCGTGACACCGGATGGAAATATGGTCGATGCAGATGGCAAATGGCTGTTAAATGGTGCTGTTCAGACCCAGAAAGCGATTCGAAATAATGCAGGAGGTCCAGGCGGAGGCCCGGGCGGCGGAACCGGAACATCCGGTGCAGGTGGTCCTGGCGGCGGCAGCGGCGGTTCCTCCGGCGGTGGCGGCGGAAGCTCTTCGGGCGGCGGTGGATCGCATGGAGGCGGATCTTCCAGCGGAGGAAGCTCCGGCGGCAGTTATACGGATGATGACATTAGTTTTGACGAGTGGAGTGACAGCGACTGGGATGATTATTCGGATAGCTCCGTTTCCGGTTCGGCAAATGACTTTAAAAATGCAAACCGTTCTATGATGTCAGACAGCCAGTGGAAGAAAACGAAGGAAGCGATCGAAGAATTTAAAGATGAGTATATCACAAGTGATATGAGTGATTTCGAGAAAGAGATCAAAATCATAGAGTGGCTGGTGGAAAACTGTACCTATGAAAAGGGCGAGAGCTGGTCACGCTCAACGGCATACAGCTGTATCGTGCTTGGAAAAGCACAGTGCTCCGGTTATGCGGACGCATTTTTACAGACCGCGAAGCTGTGTGGTTTGGATGTACGGTATGTATATAATAAAACCCATGCGTGGAATATGATTAAACTGGATGGCGACTGGTACCATGTCGATGTTACATGGGAAGATCCGATTGGAAGCAATGTCTATGGATTTGGTAATTTGAGAAATATGTATATCAACCTGGAAGATGATCAGATCCAGAATGTTTCCAGTCACCGCAGCTGGAATCCAAGTTCGGCAAAGGCCAAGGGAATCAAGTATGGCCCGAAAGTGGTATCGAATTATATGGAGACTGGAAAGGTTGATACATCCCTCGGTGTCAGCTATAAAAACCAGACAGATGCATTCTTTGAAAAGGTAAAAAACAGTGCTGGCAGTGTGTCAATTTCGTATACGAACGTCAATGATACGGCGAATAAGGTGGTTGCGTATTTGAGTAATCAGATTGAACAGCGGATGGATAATTATGAAGTGCTGATCCGGTATGGAAATACATTTCCTGCAAACAAAACCGGAAGCTATAGCCGTGTGAGTGATGCGACAAAACAGATTCAGGAAATCGTAAATCAGAAGATCAATGCGAAATATGGAACGGTGCTGGCAAGGGAAATGAAGTTTCATCTGTCGATCAAGAATGGTTCAGGAGCGGAATACTATAATTATTGGAAAGCATCTATTTCTTATAAACCGGGTTATGGACTGCAGGTGCCATATACAATCCATTATATTTGCGACGGAAAAGAAGTTGGAACGCAGAAAGGAACGGGTGAGAGAAATCAGTATACAGCCTTCCAGATACCGGAACCGTACCGTTATATCAATGGACAGAAAGATACGCCTTTGAAAGGAAAAGCGACGAGTTCCAGCAACGGAATAAAGATAACAAGCAGAACGGAAGTGGAAATCAATATTCAGGTCAGAGATACAACGATGGTTGGATATACGGTTCATTATTATAAACGTGGATCGAATACACCACTTAAGACGGTGACAGGAAAAGGAAAAATTGGAAGCAGTATTACACCGGAAATTTTGGAGTTTGAGGGATATATACCTGATAGCGAAGCAAAAACATATACGTTGAAAGAAAATTCATCCCAAAACACGTTTTCCGTCTATTATGCGAAAAAATGCAATTACACAATTAAATATGTATGTGATACAGATGGAGAAACACTTGAAACGATCAATGGGGTAGATGTGGCAGGAAAGAGACTGACGATCAAACCGCTTAGTTTTGCAAATCATACGAGAAAATGGTCACAGTCGATGGAATATACACTTCCGAAAGAGGGAGATGGTGAGTTTACGGTTCACTATACAAGAGATCTGGCACAGTGGAACTATACGATTCAGTATGTGGATGAAGAGACAAAGAAAATTTTAAAAACTGTAAATGGAGCTGGAAGGGAGAATTGTACGATTACAATTCCAAAAGAAAAGATTGATAAGTATGAGCCGTCAGATGCAGTGAATACATGGACCGTCTATCTGGTAAAAGAAAACCAGGTGATTCAGGTTCTATATACGAGAACATATTCCTATACGATCCGTCATATCCGAAAGGATACAGGATATAACATTGCAATGTGGGAAAATGGAACCGTCAAGAAGAATGGAACGATTCACATTAAGCCAGCCAAATTGTCTCAGACGGATCAACTGAAATGTGAAAGTGGGACTGGCGATTTTACGGTAATAGAAGATGGACAGGTATTTAATGTCTATTACGTGCTGACCGGAACGGCACAGGTTGAAGTGCATCCAGCGAAAAAGCCGGAAACGGAAGATGTGGATGTGGCTCAGGAGAAAAAACAAGAGACGGAGGATGTAGATTTAGAGGAAAAGAAACCAGAAGAAAATGCGGATGCGCAGTCCGGTAAACAGCAGAAAACAGAAAAAGAGATGGGGCAGAAACCGGAGGCTGAAACAGAGAAGAGGGAGGATGATTCTGAAAAGAATGCGGAACAGAAGGCGGAACAGAAGGCGGAACAGAAGGCGGAACAGAATGCGGAACAGAATGCTGAGACAAAGCTGGAAGAGACGTCGGATACGGAAAAAATGAAGGAGGAGGATAAGCAGAAAGAAGAGGAAGAAAATCATAAATAAACGAATGAAATAAATCTATAATAAAGGGGAAAGAATTGCGGAAAATGGCAGTTCTTTCCCCTTTTATGGTTTTCACACGTCTGTGCCTACCACGTTATCACCCGGTCAATCACCGTCTGCTGTTCCTGACTCGATTTCATCAGGTAAATCCGGGTTGTTTCGATGCTGTCGTGTCCTAAAAGATCCGCCAGTAGGGAAATGTCATTGAACCGTTTCAAAAAATTGATGGCGTAGCGGTGCCGGAAAGAATGCGGGTACATTGTTGCCGGATTGATCCGGTAGCGCTTGGCGATGTTTTTTAACTGCATCTCGATGGCGCGTGCGGAGATGCAGGTGTGGCGGCGGGTCAGGAAGAGAAAGCCGCTGTCGATGCCGCGGGAGGCAAAGTAAGGGATTGCTTCCCCACAGAGGGAGCGGGGGAAGAACAATCGCCGTATCTTGCCGCCTTTGGAGTAGAGATCGAGATAGCCAAGCTGCAGATCTTCCATTTTGATCTGGCGCAGTTCACTGACGCGCGCGCCGGTGGAGGCGAGAAAACGCACGATGAAATACCAGAAGTAATTTTCATCCTTTTTTAGCCGCCGTTTGAGCCGGTCATAATCTTTCTGGGAGATTACCGTGTCAAGGTAGGTATGCTTCTGCTCCCGGATGGGGCGCAGGCGGTAGTGACCCGTGGGAGTGATGCGGAGTGAATCTGTGGGGGTGGATATTGATGTTTGAAAATTTGCCTTTTGTATACAGAAGAGTTCCGAGGCAGTGGAACAAACGGTGTTTTTATGCAAGCCGTTATCCAACAAGCTGGCATCCTGTATAAAGTCCAGAAACCGGTTCATCCCCAGAATCCGCGTATTCACCGTGGATGGCTTATAACATTCCAGCAGCCAGCGCCGGTACGACTGCAGGTGCTCGACCGAAAGGCTGTTATAATGCGCAGAAAACAGCCGGACGGAACAACTGTAAACGCGTATAGTGCTGGCGGCGTGCCCCTGTTTTTCAAGGTAGATGCCAAAGTCAGAGATAAGTGTTTCGAAGTTCATAACGTTCACATTTCCTCCCATCTACCAATTGACTACCCGGTTGACAATCTCATACTGCTCGCTGCTGGAACGACGCAGGTAAATCCGGGTTGTTTCGAGATTTTTGTGTCCAAGCAGGTCGGAGAGCAGGGAAATATCGCCGCATTTTTCGATAAAACTCTTGGCAAACCGGTGGCGGAATGCATGCGGATGTACCATTTCCGGTGCCATGTGGTAGGAGAGGGCGATGGTTTTGAGCTGGCTGCGGATGCCGCCGGGGGAGATGGGGGAACCGAAGCGGTTGAGGAAGATGGGACCGTGGGATTTGTGGAGAAAGGAAAGCCATTTGAGGGTGTCGGTTCGGAGTGACTGTGGGATGTAGATGCGCCGGACTTTATTTCCTTTGGAATAGATGTCCTTATAGCCGGAGAAAATATCTTCTGCCTGGAACTGAACCACCTCGCTGACACGGACGCCGGTGGCCGCCATGAAACGGATGAGAAAATAGTAAGTGTACCGTTCATCCCGAAGCAGGCAGCGTTTCAGGTATTCGTAATCCGCCTCGCTGATCATGTGATCCAGATAGGTTTTCTGCTGGATTTTTACCATGGGAAGATGCCCGGGATAGAGTTTTTTAAAATCCAGATAGGCATTCAAAGCCCGGATCCGCTGGTTGATGGTCTGCGGCTTGTAGTGCTCGAGCAGAAAGGTTTTGTATAGCTTCAAATTGGGGTAGGTAATATCGCGGTAATGGGTAAAATACTGCCGTACCGCATAGGTGTAAGCGCGGAGTGTCTCATCGGCAAGGTTGCGCGTGAGTAGGTAGCAGGCAAATTCGTCCGCAGCCTTTCGGGCTCTTGCAGGTGCGGCAGCACGCGTTTGACCGGAAAGGCGTGGAATGGCAGCAGAAGTTTGCCTGGATGAGAGGGGGAGAGTGTGATTGCTATGAGCAGCGTGTGGAAAAATATGATTTTCTATCATTTGTGGCATAATATGTAGGAACCTTCTTTCTGTATCATTGAGAAACGTCCATTGGCACAGAAAGAAAACTCTGCCGAGGCGTGGAACACACCGGAACGGATGAAAGGATGAAATGGCAGAGAAATCAATCCGGAATGCTGCTGGACGTTACAAAAGTCAATTATACAGGATTTAAAAGAAAGCGGAGGCATATTCTTTTTCATGGAGGGCAGCTATATCAATAAAATCATACGGATACATTCTTCACAGATTCGTCAGTTTCACAGTTGAATTTCTCCATCAATTCCATCAGGCGGCACAGGCACTCGTCCATCGATGCCAGTTCTTCTGGTGTGTAAGCGCGCAGCCCAAACAGGGTGGAAGACAGCATTTCCTGCTTCATCTGGTTCATCATCTCACGGCCGGAATCGCAGATGCGGATGTAGACGCGGCGGCGGTTGGCTGTATCATGGATGCGCTCGACCAGACCGCGTTCCTCAAGAACCTTGATCATATGGGAGAGCTGCTGCTTTGTGATACTCAGTTTGTCCGCCAGCTCAGACATGGTATAGTCCTGGTCCGCCCAGCTGTCGAGCGCGATCAGGGCGAAAAATGGAAGCGAGTTGACTTTCATATCCTGGCTTGGCTGGTAGTGGCATTTTGCCAGAGAGAGAAAGCCGAGTGCAAACTCCAGGAAGTGGATACCGGTGTTTTTTAAAAGGTCTGAATTTTTTTTGCCTGGATTCATAGGGAAACCTCCAAAGTTAAATGTTTTATTTCATAAAATATCAAATATTGGAAGAGATAATTTAAATTGTGTATGTAGGTCTTATCAAAGCGATAAAACATAGAAATTGTTTTCATATGCACAAAAATAGTCTGTTTTGCAAAATAGATTATAAACAGTACAATATCGATTTACTTGTACTCTAGCACATCCAGATAAAAAGGTCAATAAATATAAAAAGTAAATAAATATTTACTGTTGTGGATTGACAAATAAAGGAGATGGCTGTATATATTAAGGTATCACGAAACGATGTGACAGAGGCGTTATCTTACGTCACCTTCGGTTTCAAACGTGACTGCCTATGAATGGCAGGACAGAAACCACCTGTCACAGATTCACAATAAGGAGAACAATCTATGGTAGAGAACACGAACGGCGGTGGAAAGCAGCCGCCCAGAAAATCATTTCTATATTATTATGGATTGGTTATGCTGATTGTCATGCTGTTAAATATTTTCTTCTTTCCATCTATGATGGATCGGACGCAGCAGGTGCGGTTTGACCAGTTCAGCGATCAGTTAAAGGAAGACAATGTCGATGAAGTGTATGTGACGACGAACAATGAGATCGTTTATACGCTGAAAAATGACAATAAAAACACAGCGTGGAATGTCACCTACAAAACCGGCGAGATTCCGGGTGTCAACCTGTATGACCTGCTGGATGGTAAGGACGTGAAATACAGTGCGGAGATCAACACACAGGCGTCACCGCTGCTGAATTTCCTGCTGACCTGGATCCTGCCGCTGATTCTCTTTGTGGGAATCGGACAGCTCATGGGACGCTCGCTGATGAAACGGATGGGTGGCGGACCTGGCAACGCAATGACGTTTGGCAAGTCGAATGCGAAGATTTATGCAGAATCCGAGACGGGTATCACATTTGCAGATGTGGCTGGCGAGGAAGAGGCGAAGGATGCATTAAAAGAGATTGTCGATTTCCTGCATAAGCCGGAAAAATACTCGGAGATCGGTGCGGTGCTGCCGAAGGGCGCCCTGTTAGTCGGACCTCCAGGAACCGGTAAAACGATGCTGGCGAAGGCTGTTGCCGGGGAAGCACACGTTCCGTTCTTCTCGATCTCCGGTTCGGAATTTGTTGAGATGTTTGTCGGCATGGGTGCGGCGAAGGTGCGTGATTTATTTAAACAGGCCAATGAAAAAGCGCCGTGTATCGTATTTATCGACGAGATCGATACGATTGGTAAGAAGCGTGACGGCGCCGGCATGGGCGGCAATGACGAGCGCGAGCAGACGCTGAACCAGCTTCTGACTGAGATGGATGGTTTTGACGGCAAGAAGGGCGTTGTCATTCTGGCGGCGACCAACCGTCCGGAATCCCTCGATCCGGCGCTGCTTCGTCCGGGACGTTTTGACCGCCGGATTCCGGTAGAGCTGCCGGATCTGAAAGGCCGTGAGGCAATTCTGAAAGTCCATGGCAAAAAGGTTAAAGTGGATGAGAGTGTGGATTACAATGAGATCGCCCGTGCCACCAACGGTGCGAGCGGCGCGGAGCTGGCAAACATTGTCAATGAGGCGGCGCTGCGGGCAGTCCGGATGGGACGAAAGACCGTGTCCCAGCAGGATCTGGAAGAGAGTGTCGAGACGGTTATTGCCGGATATCAGAAGAAGGATGCCGGTGTTTCCGGGGATGAGAAGAAGATTGTCTCCTACCATGAGATCGGTCATGCGCTGGTAGCGGCGCTGCAGACGCACTCGGCTCCGGTCCACAAGATCACGATTGTGCCGCGAACCTCCGGGGCACTCGGATATACGATGCAGGTGGAGGCGGATCAGCGCTTCCTGATGAGCAGGGAAGAGGCGTTCAACAAGATCGTGACACTGACCGGCGGCCGTGCGGCGGAGGAGCTGATCTTCCATTCTATCACGACAGGGGCTTCGAATGATATCGAACAGGCAACCAAGATCGCCCGTGCGATGGTGACGCGTTACGGCATGAGTGACCATTTCGGCATGGTAGCGCTCGAGACGGTCAACAACGCCTACTTAGGCGGCGATACTTCCCTGGCTTGTTCGGCAGAGACGGCGGCGAGGGTCGATGAGGAAGTGATTGCGCTGGTAAAGAGCGCGTATGAGAAAGCGAAAGCTATTCTTTCCGGGCATGAGGATAAGCTTCATGAGCTGGCAGACTATCTTCTGGATAAGGAGACGATCACCGGTGAGGAGTTTATGAAGATTCTGGAAGAGAAAAAGGAAGAGGGCAATGAGAACGCAGAGGCGTAATCAATGGTTTGTCATTTATAGCGATTATAGTTAGCAGAGTCAGAAAGGCAGATGTCAGGCATTTAAAGTGAGGTGCCGAGCATCTGCTTTTTAATTTCTTTTATATATTTAAGGAAGAAATAAAAGATATGTTTTTGAGATCAATCTGGCAGAATGCAACCGCAAACACCAGAACATGAAAATGGGGTTGAAATTTTATATATTAGTAGAAATAAAATATAGGGACTATTACATAAGAAATTCTAATAGAATCATATTAATAAATATCACAGTAAAAATTATGTAAATTCCTTGAAAACCGTCTGTAAATATGCAATAATATTTCCTGTATCGATCCAAATTTTCGGGAATGCGGTTTTATTTTCGGATTTCAGGTTCTGCGAGGGAATTCTGACAAACGATGAGAAAGGGAGAGAACCGCATTCGCAGGCATTCTTAGGAGGAAATGTTATGAGAAAAGTAGTAAGCGTGTTACTGAGCGCTGCCATGGCGCTGTCCCTGTGTGCAGGCTGTTCTTCTTCGTCTTCTGATACAGCAGATACGAAGGCAGCGGAGGAAAAGGGAGCTGACGCGGCAGACACAGAAGCAGGCGAGGCAGCAGAGGGCGTGATGCCGGCAGTTGCTAAAGAGGATCTGAAGGTCGGAGTGATTCATATTGGAAATCCGGCGGATGGTTCCGGTTACAGCTATACGCATGATCAGGGTATCGTAGCGATGCAGAAAGCCGTTGGTCTGGAGGATGATCAGATTATCCGCAAGAACAACGTAGCGGACGATGATCAGACTGCCATCGAGACAGCAATGCGCGAGTGTGTCGAGGAAGGATGCCAGATTATCTTCGCGACAAGCTGGGGCTACATGGATGCATGCGAGGCACTGGCAGAAGAATATCCGGACGTTATCTTCTCCCATGCAACTGGCTACAAATCCAACGGTGTGAACTTTAACAATTATTTTGGACGGATTTATCAGTCCCGTTACCTCACTGGTATCGCGGCTGGTTTAAAGACAGAGAGCAATAAGATCGGTTATGTCGGCGCCTGGGGCAAGGACAATGCCGAGGTTACCGGCGGATGCGACGCATTTGCAATGGGTGTATATTCTGTAAACCCGGATGCAACCGTTTACATTAAGACCACCAACAGCTGGTACGATCCGGAAGGTGAGAAACAGGCAGCCGTAGCCCTGATCAACGAGGGCTGTGATGTCATTGGACAGCACTGCGATACACCGAACCCGCAGCTGGCAGCTGAGGAAGCTGGCGTATTTGGTGTTGGTTACAACTCTGATATGAGCAAGGATGCTCCGAAGGCAGTTCTGACCTCCACCGTTTGGAACTGGGGCGCTTACTATACCAAAGCTGTACAGGATCTGATTGATGGTACATGGACAGGCGAGAACTACTTCGGCGGCCTGGAGGAAGGTCTGGTAGACATTTCCCCGTTATCTGACCTGTGCGTAGATGGTACGCAGGAGAAGATCGATGAGGCACGTGCACAGATCGAGTCTGGCGACTGGGATGTATTTGACGGCGTGATCGAGTGCAACGACGGAACCACCGTTGGCACCGAGGGCGAGCATATGTCTGATGCAGATATCACAGGCAATATCCACTGGTACTTCAAGAACATCGTAGAGAAATAATCACGGAATTATATACCTGGAAGCGATGCTGAAACAGGTTCGGAAACGCTTCCGGGTGTTGCAGATTCCAAGAGTATATAACAGATAAAAGGAGGCAGCTTCAAATGGATCCACTTTCATTTGCGGCACCTCTTTTTTTCTTTTTTAGGAAATTGATTAAAAAATTGGTTAAATATTCATTTGAGGTGACGATATGACAGAACAGTATGCCATTGAGTGTAGGCAGATCACGAAAGTATTCGGAAGCGTCGTGGCGAACGATAAGATTGATCTGACCGTCCGGTACGGCGAGATTATGGCACTTTTGGGAGAAAATGGTTCCGGTAAGACAACGCTCATGAACATGCTTTCCGGTATCTACCACCCAGATGCCGGTTCGATTCTGGTTGGAGGAAAAGAAGTCTCCATAAATTCACCGGTAGATTCGAGAAATTTAGGAATAGGTATGATTCATCAGCATTTCAAACTGGTGGAAGTGTTCAGTGCGATGGAAAATATCGTGCTGGGAACCAAGGGAAAACGGCTGGGAAGAAAGGCGTTGCGGGAAAAAATTGAAGCGCTTGGACAGTCATTTGGACTTGAAATTGAACCGGAGAAAAAGGTCTACGACATGTCGGTCAGCGAGAAGCAGACGGTCGAGATCCTGAAGGTATTATATAGAGGCGCCCAGATCCTGATTCTGGACGAGCCGACGGCAGTCCTGACGCCGCAGGAGACGGAGCGGCTGTTTAAAATCCTGCGCCGGATGCGGGAACAGGGCTGTGCGATTATTATTATTACCCATAAATTAAATGAGGTCCTTTCTATCAGTGACCGTGTCACGATTCTGCGAAAAGGAAAGAGCATCGAGACGGTAGAAACCGCCGGATGTGATGAGAAGAAACTTACGGAGCTTATGGTTGGACGACCAATCAGCCTGAATATCGAGCGCCCGGAGATGGAGAAGAGAGAGACTATTTTGAAGATTGTCGATCTGACCGTCGATAAGAGTGACGGCGGCGTGGCGCTGGATGATATTTCTTTTGAGATTAAAACAGGCGAGATTCTGGGCGTTGCCGGTGTTGCCGGAAGCGGCCAGAAAGAACTCTGCGAGACGCTGACCGGGTTGATGGACGCGAAAAAGGGCGCTATTTTGTACCGTAAGGAAAATATCATCGGTAAGACTCCGGCGGAGATCATCCGCCTCGGAATCAGCATGAGTTTCGTGCCGGAGGATCGTCTCGGCATGGGACTGGTTGCTTCAATGGGTATGGTTGATAATATGCTGCTCAAGTCCTATTCGGAAGGGAAAGGATTGTTTGTAGACCGGAAACCGGCGAGGGAGATGGCAGAACGCCTGATCGGAGAACTGGGAATCGTGACGCCGGGCGTTGATACGCCGGTGCGTATGATGTCGGGGGGCAATGTCCAGAAGGTACTTTTGGGACGTGAGATTGAGTCGAGCCCGCAGGTGCTGATCACGGCTTACCCGGTGCGAGGGCTTGATATTAATTCTTCCTATCTGATTTACGACCTCCTGAATCAGCAGAAGAAAAAGGGCGTGGCGGTTGTCTATATCGGTGAGGATCTGGATGTGCTTCTGGAGCTTTCAGACCGGATCATGGTACTCTGCCATGGAAAGATCACGGGTATCGTGGATGCGAAGAAGCTCACGAAAGAACAGCTGGGACTGATGATGACCGGTACCGAGGCGGGCGAGCTGGGGCTGGATAAGAGTATGGCATCCGAAAAGAAGGAGGAACAGGCATGAAAGAACCGTGGATCCGCGTTGTAAAAAAGGCGGAACTTGGAAAAAGAGAAACATTGATCCTCCGTCTGGAGGCGATCGTGCTGGCTCTGGTGGCAGGCGGATTCTTTATCCTGCTGATTGGGCAGAATCCATTTGTCATTTATCAGACGATTGTAACCGGAGCGCTGCGAAGCGAGATGGCGATACAGGCGACGGTCAAAATCATGATTCCACTTTTGATTGCGTCGCTGGGCGTGACGCTGGCATTTAAAATGAAATTCTGGAACATTGGAGCCGAGGGACAGATCATTATGGGCGGTATTTTTGCCTCGTATTTTGCACTGTTCCATGCGAACTGGAATCACTGGCTGCTGGTGATCGTGATGTTTCTGGCAGGCGCGATCGGCGGAGGTCTGTGGGGACTCATTCCGGCGTGGTTTAAGACCCGGTATGATACGAACGAGACGCTGTTTACGCTGATGTTAAACTATATCGCGCTGAATGTCATCGTATTTTTGAGAGAGGGCGCATGGCGTGACCCAGGTTCCCAGGGATATGCGAAGATTGCCCGTTTCAATAAGAATGCGGCGCTCGATAAGGTGTTCGGCATCCAGTTCGGCTGGGTGATTGCGCTGATTCTTGTGGTAGTGATAGCGGTTTACTTAAATCGTTCCAAGCAGGGATATGAGATCAGCGTCGTGGGAGAGAGCCAGGAGACAGCCCGCTATGCCGGCATGAATGTAAAAAAAGTGGTTCTGCGGACGATGTTTCTGTCCGGCGCTGTCTGCGGCATCGGCGGCATGGTGCAGGCGACCGGTTCGGATGTCACGCTGACGACGGCAGTTGCCGGAGGTGTCGGATTTACGGCGATCATCGTGGCATGGCTGGCACAGTTGAATCCGCCGGTGATTCTGCTGGTTACCTTTTTGTTCAGCGTGTTGGAAAAAGGAAGCAGCGTAGTTCAGTCTTCATTCGGATTGTCCTCGGACTGCGCGGATGTGCTGCAGGGAATCATCCTGTTCTTCATTCTGGGATGTGAACTGTTTATACGGTATCAATTTGTATTTCGCGGAAAAGGAGGTACACGCGCATGAGCAGCGAGATCGTAATTAAATTTCTGGTGGCGGCTGTATTGGCGGGTACGCCTTTCCTGTTTGGCACGGTTGGCGAAATTTTGAGTGAGAAGGTCGGACACCTGAATCTGGGCGTCGAGGGCATGATGTCGATTGGCGCGTGCGCCGGATTCATGGTCGGCTATCAGACGGATAACTTTGTTGCGGCGCTGTTAGCTGCGGCGGTGGCTGGAATGCTGTCGGCATTGATTTACGGTGTTTTGACTGTCACATTTATGGCAAATCAGAACGTAACGGGATTGACCCTGACGATTTTCGGCGTCGGATTAGCCAATTTTATCGGCGTCTTTATGCTGGAAAAATCAGAGAACGGCACCCTGAAACTTCCGGATGCGGTGACGGCACAGATGCGTAACATTCACATCCCGGGACTCAGTGATCTGCCGGTGGTCGGAGAATTATTATTTTCCTATAATCCGTTCGTTTATCTTGGAATCATCATCGCGATTGTGGCGAGTTTCTACTTATATAAAACACAGGTTGGTTTAAATGTGCAGGCGATCGGAGAAAATCCGGGCGCAGCAGATGCGGCAGGTATCGAAGTTACAAAGTGGAGATACATTAATATCCTGCTATCCGGTGCGATCTGCGGTATCGGCGGCGCATATTGCTCGATGATCATCAACGGCGGCGTGTGGCTGCGCGACAGCGTCGGCGGTCTTGGCTGGATTTCCGTTGCCCTCGTTATCTTCGCGGCGTGGAAGCCGATCAATGTTATTTACGGTTCCTTTATTTTCGGGGCGCTGCGCGTGCTGAAATACTATGTGCCGAAAAACACGTATGCGATTCCGACGGCATTTTTCGATGCCCTTCCGTTCATTATCACCGCATTGGTGCTGGTGATCGCGTCGATGCGTAAGAATAAGGGGGCACATATCCCGGCGCATCTGGGCGAGAATTATTTCCGGGAGGAACGGTAGGAAAATGAAGGGGAATTTATAGGATTTGTGGGAGGGCTGCAAAAAGTAGTCACATGAAATAATAAGGGAAGCCCTTGATAGGTGATGTCAGATGGCGGCTTGAGATGATAGGACGACATCAGAAATGATATAGAAATAATAGAAAAGACGGTTGTTTGTCAAAGATTTTAAAGGGATAGAACAGAAAGATCGGACGAAAACCGTCTTTTTCTGTTTGAAATGGAAGGAAAGGTTATAAAACGATGTGGCAGGTTCGGAAATTCGGAAGATAAAAGGAAGAATTTGAAAAATGAATTTCTGACATAGAAAGGCTGATGGGAGGAAAATCTATGATTGCATCGAAACAGATTGCAGAAAATTATGTGGAGACGGGCAGAAAAAAGGCGGAACTTCCGGTGTCTCATATGCTGATACTCGGCTTTTTCTCCGGAATGTTCATCGCGCTGGCAGGCGCGGGGGCTTCGGTTGCCTCGGCAGCAATGACAAATGCCTCAGCATCGCGGATTGCTTCGGCACTCGTATTCCCGGCAGGATTGGCGCTGGTGGTCTGCACCGGGGCGGAACTTTTCACTGGGAACTGCCTGATGATGATCTCGGCGCTGCAGAAACGGATTTCCGTGGGCGGGCTGTTTAAAAATCTTCTGTTTGTCTATCTGGGAAATCTGATTGGCGCGATCTTTGTGGCGGTTTTATTTGTCTACGGGCATATTCCAAGCCTGTACGGCGGCGATCTGGCGCAGGTTCTTCTGAATACAGCCGTTTCCAAGGTGACCCTGACTCTGCCGGAGGTGCTGTGCCGTGCGGTTCTCTGTAATGTGCTGGTTTGTATTGCAGTCTGGGCGGCGATGAGCTCCGAGCAGGTATCTGGCAAAATTCTGGCGCTTTATCCGCCGGTGGCGATTTTCATTCTCTGCGGCTTCGAGCATTGCATCGCCAATATGTTTTACATCCCAGCGGGGCTGATGATCATGGGCGAGTACGGTCTGGCAGCGGAAGGGCTGACGATCGGAACCTTTATTCTCAATAATCTGATTCCGGCTACGATCGGAAATATGATCGGCGGGATGCTGGTGATTGGAGGCGGGTACTGGCTGGTGTATCTTCGGGGAACGAAAAATCGTGAAATAAAATGAATGCGTGAAAAAATGAAATAGGGCGAAAGGGTATTTTTGTCTGGTCTCCAGGTTAGGTTTGGAGTCGGGCGGAGGTGCCCTTTTTGTATTAGAATGGATGAAAAGTTTGACTTCTATTCCCAAGGAATATCTATGTTTAGCTGATTCAATTTTATCAAACAGAACAAATGTTTGCAAAGGCTTTTGGAATGTGTTATACTAAGCATAATTACAGGGAAGACTGTGACTATAATGACTATAAATTAAGTCAGCAGCGACATGATAAAACAGAGCAGAGTCAATGATAATTGAGGTACAGATATGGCGAAGCAATATATAAAGATACGAGGTGCCAATGAGCACAATCTGAAAAACATTTCCATTGATATTCCGAGAAATGAGCTGGTCGTCCTGACCGGACTTTCTGGTTCGGGTAAATCATCTCTGGCATTTGACACGATCTATGCCGAAGGGCAGCGGCGGTATATGGAGTCCCTGTCGTCCTATGCGCGTCAGTTCTTAGGTCAGATGGAAAAGCCGGATGTCGAGAGCATCGAGGGCTTGTCCCCGGCGATCTCTATCGACCAGAAATCGACGAACCGGAATCCGCGTTCGACGGTCGGCACAGTGACGGAGATCTATGATTATATGCGTCTTTTGTACGCACGGATCGGTATTCCGCATTGCCCGAAGTGCGGTCGTGAGATCCGCCGTCAGACGGTCGATCAGATGGTTGACCAGATCATGGCGCTGCCAGAGCGCACAAAGATCCAGCTTCTTGCCCCGGTCGTGCGCGGGCGGAAAGGACGCCACGAGAAAGTGCTGGAGCAGGCAAAGAAGAGCGGCTATGTCCGTGTGCGGGTGGACGGCAGCTTATACGAGCTTTCCGAGGAGATCACGCTGGATAAAAATATCAAGCACAATATTGAGATTGTGGTCGATCGCCTGGTGGTCAAGCCGGGGATTGAGAAACGCCTTTCGGATTCGATTGAAACGGTCATGGGTCTCTCTAATGGTCTGATGCTGACCGATACGGCGGTGCGGGATGAAAACGGCGAAGAAAAGCATGATACCCTGACGTTCAGCCAGAATTTTTCCTGCCCGGACTGCGGTATCAGCGTGGATGAGGTCGAGCCGCGCAGCTTCTCTTTCAACAACCCATTTGGTGCGTGCCCGGACTGCTTCGGTCTGGGATATAAGATGGAGTTTGACGAGGATCTGATGATTCCAGACAAGAGCCTGAGCATCAATCAAGGTGCTATCACGGCGATGGGATGGCAGTCCTGCACGGACAAAACGAGCTTTTCCGGCGCGATCTTAAATGCATTGGCAAAAGAATACGATTTCAGTCTGGATACCCCGTTTGAAGATTATCCGAAGGAGATCCATGATATTTTAATTTACGGAACCGGCGGCAAGGTTGTGAAGGTGTATTACCGTGGACAGCGTGGCGAGGGAATTTATGATATTGCCTTTGAGGGGCTGATTCAGAGCATGAACCGCAAATACCGTGAGACGTTCTCTGATTCAATGAAGGCGGAATATGAGACATTTATGCGGATCACGCCGTGTCCAGCCTGCAAGGGGCAGCGATTAAAGAAGGAATCTCTGGCAGTCACGGTTGGCGGGAAAAATATTTTCGAGGCGACCGATATGTCGATCGTCAAATTCCGCGAATTTATCGATGCGCTGGAGCTGACGCCGATGCAGCAGGCGATCGGTGCGCCGATTTTGAAAGAGATTCGGGCGAGGATCAGCTTCCTTATCAATGTCGGTCTGGAATACCTTTCCCTGTCGCGTGCGACTGGCACGCTGTCCGGCGGCGAGGCGCAGCGAATCCGCCTGGCAACCCAGATCGGCTCCGGTCTGGTCGGTGTGGCATATATTCTGGACGAGCCGAGTATCGGACTTCACCAGCGGGACAACGACAAGCTTCTGGATACCCTGAAACACCTGCGGGATCTGGGAAATTCAGTTCTGGTGGTTGAGCATGACGAGGATACGATGCGTGCGGCAGACTGTATCGTGGACATCGGTCCGGGCGCGGGCGAACACGGCGGCGAGGTCGTGGCGATCGGCACAGCGGAAGAGATCATGAAAAATGAAAAATCGATCACCGGCGCATATTTGAGCGGGCGCATTCAGATTCCGGTGCCGTCCGAGCGGAGAAAACCGGCCGGCTGGCTGACGGTGAAAGGCGCAGCGGAAAATAATCTTAAAAATATCGACGTCAAATTCCCGCTGGGCGTGATGACCTGCGTCACCGGCGTTTCCGGTTCGGGAAAGAGCTCACTTGTCAATGAGATTCTTTATAAAGCGCTGGCAAAGAAGCTGAACCGGGCACACACGATTCCGGGAAAACATAAATCCATCGAGGGCGTTGAGCAGCTCGATAAGATTATCGCGATCGACCAGTCTCCGATCGGGCGGACGCCGCGTTCCAATCCGGCAACCTATACGGGGGCATTTGATCTGATCCGGGATCTGTTTGCGGCATCTACGGATGCCAAGGCAAAAGGCTACAATAAAGGACGTTTCAGCTTCAATAAAAAAGGCGGGCGCTGTGAGGCGTGCTCCGGCGACGGCATCATCAAGATCGAGATGCATTTCCTGCCGGATATCTATGTGCCGTGTGAGGTCTGCGGCGGCAAGCGCTATAACCGGGAAACGCTGGAGGTCAAATATAAAGGGAAAAGCATCTATGATGTCCTCAATATGACGGTCGAGGAGGCGATGAAATTCTTCGAAAATGTGCCCTCCATACACCGGAAGATTGCGACACTCTACGATGTAGGACTTTCCTATATCCGCCTGGGACAGCCGTCCACCGAGCTGTCCGGCGGTGAGGCACAGCGAATCAAGCTGGCGACGGAGCTGAGCAAGCGTGGAACCGGCAAGACGATCTATATTCTGGACGAACCGACTACGGGACTTCATTTTGCCGATGTACACCGTCTGATTGAGATATTAAGACGTTTGTCGGATGGTGGAAATACCGTGGTTGTCATTGAGCATAACCTGGATGTCATCAAAACTGCTGACTACCTGATCGACATCGGACCGGAAGGCGGCGAGGACGGCGGAACCGTGATTGCGAAAGGAACACCGGAAGAGGTGGCAGCGACGCCGGGATCGTATACGGGGAAGTATGTGAAGAAATATTTAAATGTTTAGGACAATAAGCGGGAATCCTCGGCAATTCAATTACCGAGATGAAAGTGCAGGGTGTGCATATCTGCACAATGCAAATGGTATAATAATTCTCGTCCTTTGCTCTCAGTTAAGAAGCCCCACCTCTTTAGGTGGCGAGTAATAACAAATTTGTCTCAGTGGGAGTTAGGTCTCCGATTGAGATAAACGCTCCGCGAGGATGCGCAGTGATTCTGCATAGAATATGCATTTTTACTTGCGGATAGGAATTTTCTGCACTGAAAATTCCGTACGATATCATACTGGTAGCGGATTTTACCGATGCTTCGCTGACCAGAATCACGCGCCAAGTCTCACGGATGTTCGACTTGAATTGAATCGAAAAGTATTTTTCTGGAAAAAGTGCTTGAAAATACCGTAAAAATGGCTTGTCTTTAATTGCCGGGTATTTTATAATAAAAGTTACAGGAATTGACAGGAAGAGAACGTGGTATAGCTGCTGAACAGATTGCGACCGGTTATTTTTCGATTGGCGGCGATGGGGCTGGAACGGAGTGATTACCTGCGGCAGCAGTATGACTGTTACAGTTCACATGTTGTGCAAGCGTGTGACCATAAATCCTGGAAGTTGATTCGAAGCTACAAGTTGATGAAGTACGGATCGCAGCATAAAATTATAGGAGGAATACTCGTGGAGAAAGAGATGATCATTGTACTGGACTTTGGCGGACAGTACAATCAGTTGATTGCCAGAAGAGTAAGAGAGTGTAACGTATATTGTGAGGTTCATCCTTACACCCTGCCGCTGGAAGAAATCAAAGAGATGAACCCGAAGGGTATCATTTTCACCGGCGGACCGAACAGTGTATACAAGGAGGAATCTCCGAGATGTTCAAAGGAAATCTTTGATCTGGGAATCCCGGTACTGGGTATCTGCTATGGCGCACAGCTGATGTCCTACCTGTTAGGTGGCGAGGTTGCCACAGCACCGGTCAGCGAATACGGAAAGACTGAGGTAGAGGTAGACACAACATCTAAGCTGTATGAGGGTGTATCCCCGAAGACCATCTGCTGGATGAGCCATACCGACTATATTTCCAAGGCGCCGGAAGGTTTCCGTGTGACAGCCCATACTCCGGTCTGCCCGATTGCAGGTATGGAAAATGAAGAAAAAGGCTGGTACGGCATCCAGGCACATCCGGAGGTACTTCATACACAGGAAGGCTCCAAGATGCTGCATAACTTCGTATACAGTGTCTGCCATTGTGCAGGTGACTGGAAGATGGATGCGTTCGTAGAGAAATCCATCGAAGAAATCCGTAAAAAAGTAGGAAATGGTCGTGCCCTTCTGGCTCTGTCCGGCGGTGTAGACTCTTCCGTAGCAGGCGTCCTGATGGCGAAAGCGATCGGCGACCAGCTGACCTGCGTATTCGTCGATCACGGTCTGCTTCGTAAAAACGAGGGTGACGAGGTAGAGGCAGTATTTGGTCCGAATGGTCCGTACAAGCTGAACTTCATCCGTGTCAATGCACAGCAGCGTTTCTACGATAAGCTGGCAGGTGTAACCGATCCGGAGCGCAAGCGTAAGATCATCGGCGAAGAGTTCATCCGCGTATTTGAGGAGGAAGCAAAGAAGATTGGCAAAGTAGATTACTTCGTACAGGGTACGATTTACCCGGATGTGATTGAGTCCGGTCTTGGAAAATCCGCTGTTATCAAGTCCCACCACAACGTAGGCGGACTTCCGGAACACGTAGATTTCAAGGAGATCATCGAGCCGCTGCGTATGCTGTTTAAAGATGAGGTCCGCCGCGCCGGTCTGGAGCTTGGTATTCCGGAAAATCTGGTATACCGTCAGCCGTTCCCGGGTCCGGGACTTGGCGTTCGTATCATCGGTGAGGTAACCGCAGAGAAGGTACGCATCGTACAGGATGCAGACGCTATCTACCGCGAGGAGATCGCAAAAGCAGGTATCGACCGCACACTCGGTCAGTACTTCGCAGCCCTGACCAATATGCGTTCCGTAGGCTGCATGGGCGATGTCAGAACCTATGACTATGCCATCGCACTTCGTGCCGTCCTCACATCCGACTTCATGACCGCAGAATCCGCAGAACTTCCGTGGGAAGTACTTGGAAAAGTCACAAGTCGAATTGTCAATGAGGTAAAAGGTGTAAACCGCGTACTGTATGATTGTACGGGGAAACCGCCGGCTACGATTGAATTCGAATAAATCGAGTTGCTTAAAAAAGCCAGTGTTTATGCGGGTTTCAGCGATTTCG
>OMGP01000490.1_pt1 | contig 40363 bp, 35 predicted proteins | sample 1646091 | NCBI WGS metagenome assembly OMGP01 (sample SAMN05578580, study PRJEB25193) | human gut metagenome | biome: Human Microbiome; feature: human-associated habitat; material: feces | host: Homo sapiens | place: USA:Birmingham | reverse complement strand
ACCAGTGACACGAGGATTTTCAGTCCTCTGCTCTACCAACTGAGCTATCTGGGCATCCTGAGGAATCCTGTGATTCTCATGTTCGCTCTTGTTCAGCGACATGCATTATTATACTAAAGGGAACTGCGATTGTCAAGGATTTTTTTGAACTTTTGCAAAAACTTTTTAAGCTTCACAACCTGGCAGTTACAGTTTACACATTATGTAAACTTAATGCAAAATCATCCAAATTTTAGAGTTGACAAATCTACTCCGATGTGTTTATAATTCAGATAACGAAAACACAGAGAAACCGATGAGGAAGAGGAGTATCTGACCTATGTATCGCCACAGAGAGTTCCGGATGGTGGAAACGGAACGCCTTACCGTCAGTGAATGGACTTCCGAGGGCAGCCTTGAACGATTGCTTCAGTAGAGACTGACGGGACCCCACCCGTTATCCATCGGGGCACGTATGATGGTACGTGTAAGCGAGTGGACATTTTCACAAATGTCAATTTGGGTGGTATCGCAGAAGTTTACGCTTTTGTCCCATGTATGGGGACAGAGGCGTTTTTTAGTTTCTGGAAACATTCTCAGTAAAATCTTTCATCACGGCGCACGGCGCCAAACCAAAGAGAATCTTCTTTCCAGACACATTCTTTACTCTGCTCCGGCAAGGCAGACTGATACATCTGCCATCCAAAACAAATATCAAAATAAGAATAAAGAATGGAGAAAATGACTATGAAAAAGAATCTGAAAAAATTATTCGCACTTGGATGCACCGCAGCCCTGACACTGACAACTGCAGGATGCTCTTCCAGCACATCCAGCAACGCTTCCGAAGCAGACACCACCGCCGAAACCTCTCAGGAAGCTTCCGCGGACAAAAAAATTTATAATGTAGCGATTGTCAAACAGCTCGACCACGCTTCCCTAGACGAGATTGCAAATGCAGTCGAGGCAGAGTTAGATAAAATCGCCGAGGATAACAATGTAACCATTCACTACGAACTGTACTCCGGCCAGAATGACCAGACAACCTTAAAGCAGATTGGTGATCAGGCGGTTGCTGACAGTGTTGACGCCATCATCCCGATTGCAACCCTGGCTGCACAGGTAGCGACCGTATCCGCACAGCAGACCCAGACACCGGTTGTCTACGCCGCTGTTTCCGATCCGGAAGCCGCTGAACTGACCGGCATCGACTATGTAACCGGTACCAGCGATGCGCTGAACACTGAGAAAATCATGGATATGATTTTTGCCGCAAATCCAGATGTTAAAAATGTGGGGCTTTTATATTCCTTATCCGAGGCAAACTCAACCAAACCGATCGCGGATGCAAAGGCATACTTAGACGAAAAAGGTATCTCCTACACCGAGCAGACTGCAAATACCAACGACGAAGTAATTACCGCTGCCTCCTCCCTGGTTGCTGACAAAGTAGACGCTGTCTTCACTCCTACCGACAATGTCATCATGGCAGCTGAGCTGGCTATCTTCAAGGATCTGGCCGATGCAGGCATCCCGCACTATGCCGGCGCTGATTCCTTCGTCAGCAATGGCGCATTTGCCACCTGCGGCGTCAACTACACGGCTCTTGGTACACAGACCGCTGACCTTGCTTATCAGGCAATCACCGAAGGCATGGACGGCATGGAAGACTACTACACCGCAGAAGGCGGCATCGTAACCGTAAATACCGAGACTGCAGAAGCCCTGAATATTGACACAGCTGTATTCAAAGACTTTGGCGATGTTGTAGAGGTTACAACCACCGAGGACTAACATCCTCATCCGATGGCACTTTGTTTTTCATTTGCCTGAGATTTGTTTCATAACCGATCCACCAATTTTTACATATTATAATGTTTGACTGACTTTCATGTACTCTCAGAGCCGTAAGACAGACCAGACGCCAGCCGCATCCCCCCGCTTACCACGCGGCTGGCGCATCTGCCTTATGAACGCTCTGGGAGTACCGATCATTCTACGGAGGTAATTTCCCATGCTTCATATTTTACAAACCGCTCTGGAACTGGGATTTCTGTATGCGCTGGTGCCGATGGCGCTGTTCTTGAGTTTCCGCATACTGGACATCGCGGATATGACGACGGACGGCTGTTTCGTCCTCGGCACAGCAGTATCCGTCACAATGGCTGCAGCAGGGCATCCATTTCTCGCGGTTCCGGCTGCCATGCTTGCAGGCATCTGCGCCGGATTTGTCACCGCATTTCAGCAGACCCGTCTCGGCGTGCCGTCCATTCTCGCCGGTATCATCACCAATATGGGACTCTACACCATCAATCTGATGGTAATGGGCTGGAGTGCCAACGTGAGTCTTTTAAAGACAGAGACCATCTTTTCCCTGCTTCAGAAAACCGGTATCGGGGGTGACTGGTATGAAGCACTTCTGGCAATCTGCGTAACTGTGCTTGCGGGCGCACTGCTCGTCTATTTTCTCGGTACCCGTCTGGGACTCTCCATCCGGGCAACCGGCAACAACATTGACATGGTGCGCGCCTCCTCGATCAACCCGACATTTACCATTACAGTCGGCTTATGCATCGCCAATGCGCTGACCGCACTCTCCGGCGCAATGGTCGGTCAATACCAGAATACCGCCGACATCAACGGCGGCACGGGTATCGTCGTGATCGGTCTTGCCTGCCTGATCATCGGTGAAACCGTCCTCGGACGCCGCGGCGTGGCAAGAGGTGTCATCGCCACCGTCATCGGTTCGATTATTTACCGTTTTATCTACGCTATCGTCCTGTATACAAAAATCATGCCTGTACAGGGGCTGAAACTGGTCACCGCTGTGATCGTAGCGCTGGCAATCGCATTTCCGACGATCCGGAAATGGGCGGCATTCCAGACACGTAAAAATGCAGCGGCACGCCGGAAGGGAGGACACGGAGCATGTTAAATATTCAGTCGATATCAAAAACTTTTAATCCGGGAACTGTCAACGCCAAACAGGCGCTCTCCGGGCTGTCCCTGCATCTGGATCACGGAGATTTCGTGACAATCATTGGTTCCAACGGCGCCGGAAAATCGACCCTGTTCAATGCGATTGCCGGCAGCTTCTACGTCGATGACGGCTTTATCGAGCTGGACGGCGAGGACATCACCTATATGCCGGAGCACAAGCGCAGCCTGATGGTCGGCCGCCTCTTCCAGGACCCGTTAAAGGGAACGGCGCCGGGCATGACGATCGAAGAAAATCTTGCCCTCGCCTATCTGCGAACTGCAAAGGGGAAATCTCCATTTTCCCGCATTTCCAAGAAAGATAAAGATGCGTTCCGCGAACGCCTCTCCCTCTTAAATATGGGGCTTGAAGACCGGATGACCCAGCCGGTCGGACTTCTCTCCGGCGGTCAGCGCCAGGCGCTCACCCTGCTCATGGCAACCCTCATCACGCCGAAGCTTCTGCTGCTCGATGAGCACACTGCCGCCCTCGATCCGGGAACAGCTGAAAAAGTACTGGAGCTGACGAAAAATATCGTTGCTGAGGAGAAAATCACCTGCCTGATGATCACCCACAATATGAACCAGGCTCTGGAGCTCGGAAACCGCACGCTCATGATGGCAAACGGAAATATCGTGCTCGACGTCGGCGGCGTAGAGCGCGCTTCCATGACTGTCGAGGATCTGATCGCCCGCTTCAAGACCGGCGCAGGCCACGCGCTGGATAATGACCGGATTTTATTGTCGGAATAATTTTAAAAAAGCAAAAAATTCAAAAAGTCCCATCCTTTCAGATTTGAATCTGCATAAGGATGGGGCTTTTTTATATTTTTCTTATCAATTTCTATTTTCCAAGCACATCCGAAAGCGCTGCAAACTGCGCCAGCGTCAGCGTCTCGCCGCGCACGGACGGGGAAAGTCCCAGCGACTCGATTGCGGCTGCGATCTCTTCCTTGCTAAAGGAGAGATCCTGCGCGTTGGAAAGCCCGTTCTGCAGGGTTTTCCGGCGCTGGTTGAAGGACGCGCGGATGAGACGGAACATTAAATCTTTATCCTTTACCTCCACCGGCGGCTTCGCATGGCGGGTCAGACGGATGACCGCTGAGCCGACATTTGGACGCGGAATGAAACAGTTCGGCGGCACATTTGCCACGATGTATGGCTCGGCATAATACTGAACCGCCAGCGACAGCGCGCCGTAATCCTTCGAGCCAGGACCAACCTGCATCCGGTCTGCGACCTCTTTCTGCACCATAACCGTAATATTGTCGATCGGCGCGCCGCTCTCAAACAGCCCCATGATGATCGGGGTCGTGATATAGTACGGCAGGTTCGCCACGACCTTAACCGGACGTCCGCCGCCTTTTTCTTCCGCCATTTTTTTTATGTCAATCTTTAAAATATCTTCATTGATAACAGTTACATTTTCGCAGTCCTGAAGAGTATCTTTTAAGATCGGAATCAGATTTGTGTCGATCTCCACGGCGATGACCTGTCCTGCCGCCTGTGAAAGGCGCTGTGTCATCGTACCGATGCCAGGGCCGACTTCCAGGACGGTGTCCTCCTTGGTTATGCCCGCCGCTGAGATAATCTTGTCCAGCACGTGCGTATCAATCAGAAAATTCTGACCGAATTTTTTCTGGAAGGCAAAATTGTATTTCTGTATTACTTCGATTGTATTCTTCGGGTTTCCAAGATCCATTCCGAAAATCCTTTCCCGGGTGTCCGGGACACCCCTTTTTACGGTAACCGGTACAGCCTCCGCGCATTCTCTTCAGTCGCACGGACGATCTCTTCCGGTGTACATTTCTTGATTTCTGCCAGCTTTTCCGCCACATATGGCAGGTTCAGTGAGGAGTTGCGTTTGCCGCGGTTGGGAACCGGAGCGAGGTAGGGGCAGTCGGTTTCGAGTACCAGACGGTCGAGCGGCGCCATCTCGGCTACTTCCAGAAGCTTTTTCGCGTTCTTGAAAGTCAGTACGCCGCCGATGCCTAAGTAAAAGCCCATCTTTAAATACTCTGCCGCCATCTCTTTTCCATAGGAGAAGCAATGAATCACACCGCCTATCTCCCCGGAGTGCTCTTCCTTCATGACATCGAGCGTATCCTTCGCCGCGTCGCGGCTGTGGATGATGACTGGAAGTTTTAATTCCCGCGCCAGATTTAACTGGCGGTGGAACCATTTCTTCTGGGTCTCATGATCCGGCTCTTCCCAGTAATAGTCGAGACCGATCTCGCCGATCGCCACGATCTTCCCGGACTGTGCCAGCACACGGAGTTCGGCAAATTTTTCCTCGTCAAGCTCCGCCGTGCTGCTCGGATGGACACCTGCTGCCCCATAGATAAACGGATATTTTTCCGTCAGGGCAATCGTCGTCTTCGTACTTGCCATATCCGCGCCGACATTGACGACCGTGCCGATCCCGCCTGCTGCCAGACCGGAAAGAAGTTCTTCCCGGTCCCCGTCAAACGCCTCATCATCGTAATGAGCGTGTGTATCAAATATCATATAAGTTATATTCCTTTTTTCTTAGCAGATCTCCGCACCCGCCGGCATCTCTTTCTCCGTTGTCATCAGGGACAGCTTTCCGTCTGCATCCTCGGCACACAAAATCATGCCCTCGGAGAGCAGACCTGCCAATTTCGCCGGTTTTAAGTTGGTCACAACCATGACTCTCTTGCCGACCATCTGCTCCGGGGAGTAGGAATGCTTGATGCCGCTGATGATCTGGCGCACTTTGCTTCCGACCTGAACCTGGGAGCAGAGAAGCTTCTTGGACTTCGGAACAGCCTCGCAGGAGAGGATCACGCCAACCTGGAACTGCAGTTTTGCAAAATCATCGTAGGTAATCTCTGCTTTCGGCTCGATATCGATACCCTCGGTTTTCTCGTCCTCTTCCTTCTCCGGCTCTGCCTTTGCAGCAACCGCCTTCTTCTGCTCTTCCTGGATAACTTTGACTTTCTTCATCACATCGTCGAGTTTCAGGCGGGCAAAGAGAACCTCCGGCTCCTCAGTCACCTTATTTCCGGACGGATAACGGCCAAATTCATCCATCTGTGACAGTTCACGTTTTACGGTATTTAATTCTTTTAAGATCTTCTCAGAGGTCTCCGGCATGAAGGATTCAAGCAGGGACGCACCGATCGTGATAGACTCAACCAGGTTATAGAGAACAGTCGCAAGACGATCCTGCTTGTCCTCTTCCTTTGCCAGAATCCACGGGGTTGTCTCGTCAATGTATTTGTTGCTGCGGCGGAAAATATTGAAGATCTCGGTGATCGCATCGGCAACGCGCAGCTTATCCATCTTCTCATCGACCTTGCGGACTGCTTCCAGCACTACCTTCTTCAGCTCCTCGTCCACCGGCTCCGTCACGCCCTTGTCGGCTACTACGCCGCCAAAGTACTGGTTCGTCATCGATACCGTTCTCTTTACGAGGTTGCCGAGGATATTTGCCAGATCCGAGTTCAGTCTCTCTACCATCAGCTCCCAGGTAATAACGCCGTCGTTCTCAAACGGCATCTCATGCAGAACGAAGTAGCGGACTGCATCCACGCCAAAGAAATCAACCAGTGTATCGGCGTAAATCACATTTCCCTTGGATTTACTCATCTTGCCGTCGCCCTGTAACAGCCACGGATGACCAAATACCTGCTTTGGAAGCGGCAGGTCGAGTGCCATCAAAAAGATCGGCCAGTAAATGGTATGGAAACGGATAATATCCTTACCAATCAAATGCAGGTCTGCCGGCCAGTATTTCTTGAACAGCTCGCCGCTCTCGCCGTCGCAGTCATATCCAAGACCGGTGATATAGTTGGTCAGTGCATCCAGCCATACATATACAACGTGCTTCGGGTCGAAATCAACCGGAATCCCCCATTTAAAGGAAGTACGGGAAACACACAGATCCTGCAGGCCCGGAAGCAGGAAGTTGTTCATCATCTCATTTTTACGGGAAACCGGCTGGATGAACTCCGGGTGCTCATTGATATAATCGATGAGTCTCTGCGCATATTTGCTCATACGGAAGAAATATGCCTCTTCCTTCGCCGGCTGTACCGGGCGTCCGCAGTCCGGGCATTTGCCGTCTACGACCTGGGACTGGGTCCAGAAGGACTCGCACGGGGTACAGTAAAGTCCCTCGTAGCAGCTCTTGTAAATATCGCCCTGATCATAGAGCTTCTTGAAAATCTTCTTTACCTGCGCCTCATGATCCTCGTCAGTGGTGCGGATAAATTTGTCGTAGGATGTATTCATCAGATCCCAGATCGTCTTGATCTCACCCGCCACGTTATCGACAAACTGCTTCGGCGTGATGCCAGCCTCATCTGCCTTTAACTCGATCTTCTGACCATGCTCATCGGTGCCCGTCTGGAAACGCACATCGTAGCCCTGCGCCCTCTTGTAGCGCGCAATGCTGTCCGCCAGCACGATCTCATAGGTATTTCCGATATGCGGTTTGCCCGATGTATAGGCAATCGCAGTTGTTATATAGTAAGGTTTCTTACAGTTCTGACACATTTATCATGCCCTCCTTATTAAAATTGCGCTTTAAATTGTGTTCTTCACAAAAAAAGCCTCTAACCGCCCATGGTTTTCCATCTGCGATTAAAGGCAAGCCACCTTCTTTTCTCTGCCTTTTCTTCATATATAAATATATAGATTAAGTCTATCTGTTTTGCATCCCTTTGTCAAGTATGGTATACTTGCAGACATATATATATTTGTTTTGGAGGTATTATATTATGCAGAAACGCTTTTCCTTCCCGCCCCTGCCGCGCACAGCGCTCGCGCTCGCTGCAGCTGCTGCCCTGGCGCTCTCCGGATGCGCTGGTTCTTCCGGCTCAGGAACCCCCGCCGAATCCTACGCCGCTTCCGGGCAGACTGGTTCTCCTTCCAATGCATCGTCCGATGCTGCCAGCGAACAGGCGCGTTTTGATGCGTTTCTGGCACACCAGTTTCAAGAAAGCGTGCAGGACGATCCGCTCTCCCTTCATTTTCTTGTCCGGAATCCAGAAAATTACGGTATCACCAAACCGGAGATGAAATTTCCAGAATATTCCCTGGAACAGCTTCAAAAGGATTCCGAGGAAAACGCGGCCGTTCTTGAGGAACTTTCTTCCTTCGATACCTCTCTCTTGACCTCCGACCAGCTCTTCACCTACCGGATGATGAAGGACACACTGGAGACGGAAGCCGGCTCGAAGGGACTGGAACTCTACAATCAGCCGTTAAGCGCCCTGATCGGCACGCAGGCGGAACTTCCGACCTTATTAGCCGAATACACATTTTACAACCGTGCCGACATCGACCATTACCTGGCACTGCTTTCGCAGATCGACACATATTACAAGCAGCTCGCAGCATATGAACAGGCGCAGGCAGACGCCGGTCTCGCACCGTCCGACGACACCATCGACCGGATTTTAAAATCCTGTAAAAGCTACCTCATCCGCCCGGAAAACAGCCTGCTGACGGAAACATTTGCCTCCCGCTTAAATGCGGTTGAGGGCTTAAGCGATGCAGAAAAGGCGTCCTACAAAGCAAAACATCTGACCATTTTAAAGGAACACTTTATCCCGGCATATACAAACCTCTCTAAAGCACTGGAATCGCTCAAGGGCTCCCATCCGGAGACAGGAGGACTTAGCACCTACGAACACGGCAGGGAGTATTATGCCTATCTTGCGGCGGCGCTGACCGGCACAGATTCCTCGGTCGATGCGCTCAAAACGCGGATTGAGAAGCAGATGCAGGCAGATTTATCCGAAATCCGCGGCCGCTTAAAGGAACATCCGGAACTCGTCCGGCAGATGACCGACTCTGCCATCACACTCTCCGATCCGGATGAGATCCTTCAGAATTTACAGGTGCAGATTCAGGATGATTTCCCGGCGCTTACAGATACCTCCTACACACTCAAATACGTCCCGGAAGCGCTGGAATCTTCCCTGTCCCCGGCGTTTTTCCTCGTACCGCCGATCGACTCCGACGGTTCCAACACCATTTACATCAACGAAAAAGCAAGCACTGAGCAGAACCTCTACACCATGCTGGCGCACGAGGGCTATCCGGGGCATCTCTACCAGTCGGCTTATTTCAATGGCCGGGAGCCGGTTCCGGTACGGCGGCTTCTTGCCTGCGGCGGCTACAACGAAGGCTGGGGACTCTACAGCGAACTGTACGCCTACTCCTTCGACAACGGACTGCCGGAAGCGGTCAAACCGCTGATGCGCTGCAGCGAAGCCAGCAGCTACGGGCTGTACGCGCTTCTCGACATCTGCATCCACTATAATGGCTGGGATCTCGCCACAACCACCAGTTATCTGGAAAATTCCTACGGATTTACGGATCCGGAATCCGCGCGCGAGATATACCTGGCAATCATTGATAATCCGGGCAATTACCTGAAATACTATACCGGCTATCTGGAAATCCTGACCATGCGCCAGGAAGCCGAGGAGGTACTTGGAAACAAATTCAACGCCAAGAGCTTCCACCAGTTCATCCTGAACATGGACGGCGCTTCCTTCCGGGTCATCAAACCGTATTTTCAAACATGGCTGATGACGGAGAAATTACACGTATAAGAGAAAAAGAGCGGTATCTCCCTGTATGCATCCGCAGACTTCAGGGATCCCGCTCTTTTCGCATTTTCATGCTTTAGTTTACTTTCTTGTAATTCTTCTCAAAGCTCATCGGACCGTCGCCGATCTTCTCGCCTGCTACGCTCAACTCCAGCGTCTTTGCCTCGTAGTTCTGGATAAATGTATTGGCAATGGCCATGACAACCAGCTTGTCAGAGGACTCCTTTAAGGAGGAGAGATCCAGCGTCAGGGCACCGTCCTTCTGCTCAAATTTATCCACGGTGATTCCCTCTTCAATGACGCCCACCTCTGCCATCTTATCAAGCAGTTCCTGTGCATCCAGCTCATCGCCGTCAATGCCATCCATATTCTGTTTTAAGCCGCTCTTATCAGATTTTACAGAATATACGCAAACCGTTACCGTCGGATCTGCATCCGTTACCACCATGCTTTCTTTCTCAGCCACGCCGTCTACAGTCTCCTGCTGCGCCGCACCTGCCGGGGCAGTTCCATGTTCGCTGGTTTCTCCTGTATTTCTTGCCGTCGGCGCACATGCGCCCAGAACAGCTGCCATCATAAGACCAGCTGCCATTACCATAAATTTCTTCATAATGTACCTCCTTGTATTCTCCTCGCAGCAGTTACTTCACGGTTTTCGCAACCGTTTTTGTCTTTCACATCTGTTTCCATCCAGTGCAGACTACATCCATTCTTTTTACCGCTGCCCATCCTTACTCCTAAACCACTGATTCAGCTTCATCAGCGCCTTTACCAACGTCTGCATCTCATCTTCCGACAGATCGCTTGTCAGGCTCTCGATCATCTCCCGGTGGAACCGGGCGTGATGCCCATACGCTTTTCTGCCCCGCTCTGAAAGAGAAATATATACGACCCGCCGATCCTCGAGTCCCCGGCTTCGTTCCACATAACCTTTTTTAACCAGGCTGTTCATGGCAATCGTGAGCGTTCCCACCGTAACGGACAGTTCTCTGGCGATCGATGACATATTTTTCGGTTCACCAATCCCGATCGCTTCGATCACATGCATATCGTTATTCGTGATGTCTTTAAACTCCGGCGTAATGATTACCTTCTGTTCTATGTCCATCACATCGCGGAACAGCGTCACCAGAAGCTCATTCAGCGTCTCATAATTTCCCACAGTTTTCCCTCTCATCCTTGGTTTCAGCGCGCAAAACGGCAATTTACCCTACCGATTATACAATATTCTGTGCGGCAAGACAACTAGCAAATTTCTTACATCTTCATACCATAGCACTACATAAGATACTCGCCACAAGCCCCGCGAACGTTGCAATCAGCGCCCCCGCAAGCGTCCATCGCGTCTTTGAGATCCGCACGGTCAGATAGTAGACACTCATCGTATAAAAAACCGTCTCCGTGCAGCTCTCAAGAACCGACACCATCATGCCGAGCCGCGAATCGGGTCCATACGTTTTAAAAATATCTAAGAGCAGCCCCGTCGCCGCTGAACTGGACACCAGACGCACCAGAAGCAGCGGAACCACCTGCGCCGGTATATGCAGAAATGCCGCCGGTCCCGCCAGCACCCCGGAGAGGAAATCGAGAAAACCGGAGGTCCGAAGCACGCCGACCGCCGCCATCAATCCCACCAGCGTCGGCAGGATTCCAGCCACCGTTTTAAGCCCCGCAAGCGCCCCTTCGATAAAATCATCAAAAACCGGGCGTTTCTGAAGCACCGCAAACCCAACGATATAAAACAAAACAACCGGAACCAGGTATTCAGAGAGGTAATTGATGCAGCGCATTTGACGGCTCCCGTGTCTATACTTGTTTTATATGTATGGTTTGAATCCGCGTTCTATGATAACGGATCTGTTTCCAGAGCCCCTTATTTTAACAAGGGCATTATAGGGGATAAATTTGTTTTTTGTGTGAAATTTTCCCCCTACATGACGCCAAATTGCGTTTTCTATTTCCAGCCATCCTTTTTTATTGATTTATATTGCTTTCTCCTGCACATCACGCGGCACACCGCCACTCCTGCCAGAGTGCTGATACAGGTCGCTAGGAACGCCGGACCGGCCACGGCCAGCGGGTGTGCCGATCCGTACTGGCTCCGGTAGGCGATCATATTGATAGGAATGAGCTGCAGCGATGAAATATTTACGACCAGAAACGTACACATTTCATCGCTCGCCGTTCCCTGTGTGACCGCCGCCGGATCCCCCGCCGCTCTCCGTTCCTCCTCCAGTTCTTCCAGCTCCTTCATCGCCGTAAGCCCCGCCGGGGTCGCCGCCCAGCCAAGCCCCAGCATATTGGCAATCATATTGGCGGCCATCGAAGAAAGCGCCGGATGACCCGCTGGAATGCGTGGAAAGAGGAAATGAAGCACCGGCCGCATCCCCGCCGACAACTGCTCAATCAGCCCCGCCCGCCGTCCGATCTCCAAAATTCCCGTCCAGAACGCCATCACCCCCAGCATCGTGATTCCCAGCGAGACTGCATCCCCCGCCGCTGCAAGCATTCCCTCCGTCACCGCCCCCAGCGTCCCATGCACCGCCGCCCAGCCAAGCCCCGTAAGCATCATAAACGCCCAGAGTGCATTTAACATGCATCTACCTCCCTGCTGTCATATGGTACGCTCAGAACATTTTATACTCAGACAAGTATAAAAAGACGCCAAATATACACCATCATAAATAGATAGTTACTGTTCACGCATACGTGCCCAGTAACAGAATTTGCCGTGGCTCCGCATTTAAATACGGCAAATTCCTGCTGCCACCACGTTTTCTTACGGCACTTTCGGTTCCAAAAGTGCCTACCCGTGTACAGTAACAATAGATACAATTATATCGTTTCTTTTCGTCCATTCCGCTTGCATTTCAGAATTTGGATCTTTAAAATAAGAACTATCATCTGCTTCACATGACAGACATTCTTTGAAAAAGACCATTTTATATGGATTCTCCTGCCAAAAACCGTGAAGACATTGAAATATGATTTAATATTATGAAAACGAGGTATTCAGAATGAAACAATCCGCAGATTTAAAGCGTCTCCTCACCTCCATCGATCACAAAAGCTATCCGGCTTACAAGGACGTGCGCGGCGCTTATGATTTTAATACGTATATTTTATCCATCGACCATGTACAGGGTGACCCGTTTGCGTCCCCTTCCAAGGTCAGTATCCAGGTCCGCCACGCGAAAGCCGGATTTCCGGCAGAGCTCTTTGATACGCCGTGGAAAAAAACAGCGCTTGAAGATTACCTGCTCCGCTGTTTTTCCCGTGAAATCGGTCGTCTTTCTTTCAAGGCAAAAGGTTCTGGAAAAAGTGGTCTGATCGCCACCAGCCACCCCGGTCAGGAGGTTCTCTCCCGGACCGCCTGCGAGATCGGGAGAAATGAGATTACAGCCCGTTTTGAGGTTGGTTTCCCGGCATTCGGGCGCACCATCAACTCAGGTGAACTGATCCGGATTTTCTTTGATTTTCTTCCAGGCTGTGTCGAAAACGTCTTTTTTTACCGCCGCCAGAACACCGCTGAAATCAAAAAACGCATCACGCTGGCAGACGACCAGCAATTTATCCGCAATGAGCTGAAACGCTTAGATCTCGTCTCCTTCGTCGCAGACGGCTCAATCCTGCCGCGTGAAACCGGCGTCTCCGACCGTCCGATGAAGGGCAGTGTTGCGTTCCATTCCCCGGATTCCTTAAGAATCACTCTGAATCTTCCGGGACACGGTCCGATCTCCGGCATGGCAATCCACCGCGGCATCACCCTGATCGTGGGCGGCGGCTACCACGGCAAATCCACACTGCTAAAAGCGCTGGAATCCGGCGTCTACAACCACATTCCGGGGGATGGACGTGAATATGTCATCACCGATGAAACCGCAGTCAAGCTGCGCGCCGAGGATGGACGCAGCATCAACCACGTTGATATTTCCCTCTTTATCCGGGATCTGCCGAACAAAAAAGACACCACCTGCTTTTCCACCGCCGATGCCAGCGGCAGTACCTCCCAGGCGGCAGCCGTGATCGAAAGCATTGAAGCGGGAACCCGCGCTTTCCTGATCGATGAGGACACCTCCGCTACCAACTTCATGCTGCGGGACGACCTGATGCAGCGCATCGTCAGCCGCGATAAAGAGCCGATCACCCCGTTCATCGAACGCGCCCGCGATCTCTACAAGCAGGCAGGCATCTCCACCGTCCTCGTAGCCGGAAGCTCCGGCGCCTACTTCTTCATCGCAGACACTATTATCCAGATGGATGCATACCGCCCGTTTGATATCACGGAGATGGTAAAAAATGCCTGCGAACAGGAGGCTTCCAAACCCGCCATCCAGGCGCCTGGGTTCAAGCTCCCGACGGCTGGACGGAAGCTGGCGGCTGGCGGAACAGGACGGGCTGTGGGCGCGATGGCGCTGAATTTTGGCGACAGCCGCGCAGAAGCTGGAGGTGAATCTCAGGAAGAGGGAGAAAACAGCGGTCGTTCTGGACGGTTTGGCAATCGCGGCGGCAGCGCCTCCGATGCAGGACGCTTTGAACGCGGTCGCGGAGGACGCCGCGAAGCTGACCGAAATTCCGACCGGAACACGCGTATCAAAGTCCGTGTCCACGACAAACACTCTTTCCAGGTTGCCAAGGAGCCTGTCGATCTGCGCTTCGTCGAACAGCTTGCCGACAGCGAGCAGACCGCCGCACTCGCCCAGATGGTGCGCTACTGCCTGGAAAAAGGGCTTCTGGAGCGCTGCACCGTACAGGAAACGGTTGCCACACTCTTAAAAGCCTATGAAGCAGACGGGCTCTCTGTGTTCAGCGATGCTTCATATGCCGCCATGGGACTGGCAATGCCGCGCGTGCAGGAAATTTATGCTTGTTTGAATCGTTTTAGGGGATGATTTTTAAGATAAATATAAAAAGAGGGCTGCATTTTGCAAACCCTCTTTTTATATTTTTGCATTTTGTATCAAACTATTTGCAAATTTCATCTTGGCTCATCCCTGAACCCTGCCAAAATCTATCCTACCCTTCGCACAGCGCCCGCATCACGCCCTCAACCGTCTCTATCTTCTCTGCTCTCCACGCGTTTCCGCCGCAGAAAATCAGAGCATGATCCTCATCACCGCGGGCGGCATTGACGAGTGCCTGCGTGATGCAGTATGGGATCTTCGCCGGATCACAGTGTTCCAGACACTGGTAACAGTGTGTCACTGCCTGTCTTCCTTTTTCCAGTTCTTTTAAGAACGCATTCTTGATCGCACGTCCCGGCATGCCGACCGGACTTTTGACAATCACGATGTCCTCTTCCTTCGCATCCAGATATGCCTGCTTATATGCCATCGGTGCATCGCATTCCTCGGTTGTCACAAAACGGGTTGCCACCTGCACGCCGTCCGCGCCAAGCTCCATCTGGTGCATCACATCCGCATGGTCGTAGATGCCGCCAGCCGTCACAACCGGAATCGATTTGCCATATTTCTGCGCGTATTTTTTAACCAGCGCGATAATTCCCCGCACTTCCTCGTCATATTCCGCCTGATGGAATGTCTCGGCTGCGTGCGGCGTGTCTACCTCCAGCTCGGTCAGCTTCTCACGGTCAAATCCCAGATGTCCGCCCGCCAGCGGTCCCTCAACGACCACCAGATCCGGTGCGGTCTGGTACTTGCGGTCCCACATCCGGCAGATGACCGTCGCCGCCTTAACGGAGGAAACGATCGGCGCAATCTTCGTCGCCGTCCCTTTCACATACTCCGGCAGGGAAACAGGAAGTCCTGCGCCCGATATGATCAGGTCAGCGCCCGCCTTGACCGCCGTTTTAACGTACTCCGCATAGTTTTTCGTCGCCACCATGATATTAAAGCCCACGATGCCGCCCTTCGCGATCGCGCGCGCCTTCTGTAACTCTGAACCGATCGCGCGCAGGTTTGCCTCCTGCGGATGCTCGGCAAAATCCGGCTCCCGGAAACCGATCTGGGCAGTGGAAATAATGCCGATGCCGCCAGCCCCCGCCACGGCTCCTGCCAGCGAGGACAGGCTGATGCCAACCCCCATACCGCCCTGGATGATCGGAAGCTTCGCCGTCAGATCACCAATTTTCAGCGGTTTTAACTGTGATAAAATTGTACTCATACGATCTCCTATATTCACAAAGGGGACCGCCGCGCGGCAACCCCCTTTCAATATCTATTTTTAGATTTTTCTAAAACGTTCATACCGCTGCTCCGCGATCTCATCCGGCGTCTTTTCCGCGCAGGACTGGAAGAACTCGCGCATATGGCGGTCGATGATGCGTCCGATCTCCTCGATGTTGTCATCGGTTGCCGGCTCATCCTCGCAGATAATGCGCTCGATCATGCCAAGCTCATACAGATCCTCTGCCGTCATCTTCATGACCTTCGCCGCCTCGCTGGCTCTCTTGGCATCTTTCCACAGAATCGAAGCAAAGCCCTCCGGAGAAAGGATCGAGTAGGTCGCATTCTCCATCATCCATACCTCGTTGGAAACCGCCAGCGCCAGTGCGCCGCCGCTGCCGCCCTGACCGGTGATAATCGCCAGAATCGGCACCTTCATATCCGACATTTCAAAGAGGTTGCGGGCAATCGCCTCGCCCTGGCCTCTCTCCTCTGCCTCCATACCCGGGAATGCACCTGGCGTATCGACAAAACAGATGATCGGACGGTTAAATTTCGCCGCCTGTTTCATCAGACGGAGCGCCTTTCTGTATCCTTCCGGAGACGGCATGCCGAAGTTGTGCTTCATGCTGTCTTTCGGGGATTTACCTCTCTCCTGTCCAATGACCGTGACTGGCATTCCATAGAAGGATGCCACACCGCCGATGACCGCCATATCATCGCCATAATACCGGTCGCCGTGGAACTCGGTAAAATCGTCAAACAGGATCCGGATATAATCGCTGGCATTCAGACGTCCGGCGCTACGGGACTGGCGTACTGCCTCCCAGGCGTCTCTCTCTCGGCCTGCGATCTTATTTAAGGTCTTCTGGCGCATGATACCGGAGAACGGTGCTTTCCGGCTCTTTAACTTGCCTTCCTCCACAGAAGCTGCTTTTTCTGCCTTGGATGCAGATGCCGCTTCTGTGTGGTTCTCCGCCTCGTCGTTCCATTTCTCCCAGCCATGCTCCTGGCTGTGAAGCTTCAAAATCTGTCCCAGAACACGCTTCTGATCTTTTCTTTCCACGATCTGATCCACAAAACCGTGTGTCAGCTGGAACTCGGCTCTCTGGAAGCCCTCCGGGAGCTTCTGGCCGATCGTCTGCTCGATAACACGCGGACCCGCAAATCCAATCAGCGCTCCCGGCTCTGCCAGGATGATATCGCCCAGGGACGCAAAGCTTGCCGTTACGCCGCCGGTGGTCGGATCCGTCATAAAGCTTATGTAGAGAAGCCCCGCCTCGGAATGACGTTTTAAGGCTGCGGAAGTTTTCGCCATCTGCATCAGGGAGATCATGCCCTCCTGCATTCTCGCACCGCCGGAAGCCGCGTAGATGATAACCGGAAGCCGTTCCTCGGTCGCACGCTCTACCGCACGGGCAATCTTCTCGCCCATGTTGTGACCCATGCTGCTCATCAGGAAACGGGAGTCGCAGACCGCGATCACAGTCTCATAACCGTGAATCTTTCCTTTACCAGTGACAACCGCCTCATTTAACTCGGTTTTCTCTCTGGCTGCCTCAACCTTGCCCTCATAGCCCGGAAATGCAAGCGGATTGACCACAGACATCTCCTTATCCCACTCTTCAAAGGTACCTTCATCGATCAGCATCTCAATCCGGCGGTACGCATGCATACGGAAATATCCGCCGCAGCGCGGGCACACATACAGGTTGTCCTTGACATCCTGCACCAGAATCGGTTTCTCACATTTATTACACTTACGCCATAAAGAACGCAGACTTTCCGGCGTCATCGCCGTCGGACGGCTCGGAATCTTCTCCGGTTTTTCCTGTGCTGCCTCTGCCGCCCTTTTATCTGCTTTCGCACTCTCCGCACGGCTTACGCCGGCAGAACCGTGGTCGTTTGTATTGATCGAAGTATACGATTTCTTAAACAGATTTTTAAACATCTCTTATTCAACCTCACTTATTAGCCAATCATAAACGTCAGCTCTGCGGAAACAGCCAGCTTGCCATCGACGGTTGCCGTCGCACTTCCGATGCCGACCGGTCCTTTTCTCTTGATGATATGGCACTCCAGCTTTAACTTGTCACCCGGAACTACCTTTTTCTTGAATTTTGCGTTGTTGATTGCCCCGAAATATGCCGTCCTGCCCTTATTTCCTTCTTCACTTAAAATCGCAACCGCGCCGACCTGCGCCAGCGCCTCCACGATCAGGACGCCCGGCATGACCGGCTCCTGAGGAAAATGACCTGCAAACCACGGCTCGTTGTATGTTACATTTTTATATCCAACCGCGCCCTCGCCCGGTGTCACTTCCTCGATACAGTCGATCAAAAGAAACGGATGACGGTGCGGGATGATCTCCTGGATCTCTTTAATTCCCATCATAATTTCAGTTACCTCTTTCGCTTTCCCAGACATCATTTTTGTATGCTGCAAGTCTCTTCCGCCAGCTCCAGTGCGCTGCTTCCAATCATCCACACAAAAACGTCCTCAAATTATATTTAGTCCTCAAATTTCTTGATTACCAGGCTGGCATTGACACCACCAAATCCCAGGGAGTTGGTCAGGGCATAGTGGATATCCATCGGAACACCCTCGCCCATCGTGTAATCCAGATCGCAGCCCTCGCCTGCCTCTTTTAAACCTGCGGTTGCGTGTACAAATCCATCCTCAATGGATTTCACGCAGGCGATAAACTCAACACCGCCCGCTGCACCTAAAAGATGTCCAATCATCGACTTAGTGGAGTTAATTTTTACCTTGTAAGCGTGGTCGCCCAGCGCTTTTTTCACTGCCATCGTCTCGAAGAGATCATTATGGTGTGTACTGGTTCCATGTGCATTGATGTAATCAATCTTCTCCGGTGCGATACCTGCATCCTTGAGCGCCATCTCCATCGCATACGCTGCGCCGCTTCCATCCTCTGCCGGGGAAGTGATGTGGAATGCATCGTTGCTTCCGCCGTAGCCGACTACCTCTGCCAGAATCTTTGCGCCGCGCTTCTGCGCGTGCTCTAAGGACTCCAGAACTACGATACCAGCGCCCTCGCCCATGACGAAACCATCGCGGTCCTTATCAAACGGACGGGATGCCGTCTCCGGGTCATCATTGGTAGAAAGAGCCGTCAGAGCCGCGAAACCTGCCATACCGAGCGGTGTGATCGCAGACTCGGTACCACCGGCTACCATCACGTCTGCCTCGCCGTACTGGATCGAGCGGAACGCCTCACCGATAGAGTTCGTACCGGTCGCACAGGCAGTTACCACGTTGATGGATTTGCCCTTTAAACCATAATGCATTGCCACATTGCCGACTGCCATGTTGCTGATCATCATCGGAACGAGCAGCGGGTTCACGCGGTTCGGTCCTTTTTCCAGCATTTTTTTATGCTCACGTTCCATCGCCTGTAAGCTTCCGATACCGGAACCGATGCTGGTTCCCACGCGGAACGGATCCTCTTTTTCCATATCCAGACCCGCCTGTGCGATCGCCTCACCGGCTGCCGCTACCGCATACTGGGAAAACGGCTCCATACGTCTCGCCGCCTTCGGATCCATGTATTTCTTCGGATCAAAATCCTTCACCTCGCCTGCCAGCTTTGCCTTATAATCGGTTGTATCAAAATATGTGATCGGCGCGATACCGACTTTTTTATCCTTTAATCCCTGCCAGAAGCTTGCTACGTCATTTCCAATCGGAGTGATCGCTCCCAGACCGGTTACTACTACACGTGTCTTATTTCCCATCTAAAAACCTGCCTTTCTATCGTCACAGTTCACACGTTGTGCAAACTGCGACACGATTTTGCCGATGCTTCGCATTCCAAATCGGCAAAATCTGCTGCCACTACGTTATCGTACGCCACTTTCGGTTCCAAAAGTGCCTATCTGTAAAGCACCTTTTCCCTACATCGCCATTCCGCCGTCCACGCACAGAACCTGTCCTGTGATGTAAGCTGCGCGGTCAGAAGCCAGAAATACGGCTGCCTGCGCTACATCCTCGGTCGTACCGAAACGTTTTAACGGAATCTGCTCGCCCATCGCCTTCTTCACATCGTCCGGAAGAACGGCGGTCATTTCCGTATCAATAAATCCCGGTGCAATCGCGTTGACCGTGATGCCACGGCTTCCAATCTCCCTTGCCACGGATTTGGTCAGTCCGATCACGCCCGCCTTGGACGCACAGTAATTTGCCTGTCCCGCATTTCCCATCACGCCGGAAACAGAGGAAATATTGATGATGCGTCCGCTCTTCTGCTTTAACATCTGGCGGGATACGTGCTTAATGCAGTTAAATGCGCCCTTTAAGTTCGTATCGATGACGGCGTCAAACTCTTCCTCACTCATCTTCATCAGAAGATTGTCACGGGTAATGCCCGCGTTGTTGACTAAAATATCAATTCTCTTATAGCGGCTGATAATGTCCTTTAAGAACACCTCCGCCGCGCTGTAATCCGAAACATTGCACTGAACGGCTTCCGCCTGTCCGCCCGCCTCGGTAATTTCCTTTACGACATCCTCTGCTTTTGCCGCAGAGCCATTATAATTGACGATGACCACAGCGCCCTCTTTCGCCATCGAAATAGCGATCTGACGGCCAATGCCGCGGCTGGCACCTGTCACAACTGCTACTTTTCCATTTAACATCCAAGCGCCTCCTTTACTTTGTCGATATCTTCCAGTTTCTCTATATTGAACGCCTTCGCGTTTTTGTCGATTTTACGCATGAAACCAGTCAGGGTCTTACCCGGTCCGATCTCAATAAATGTGTCCACACCGTCTGCTAACATCTTCCGGATCGTCTGCTCCCAGCGGACGGAGGAAGAAACCTGCTTCATCAGAAGCGGCTTTACATCGGCTGCATCGGTCACATAATCTGCCGTCACATTCGCAATATACGGAATCTCCGGTGTATGAATCTCAACGGTATCGAGTACCTTTCCAAGCTTCTCGCCAGCTCCCACTAACATCTTGGAATGGAACGGTCCGCTTACCTTTAACGGAAGAACGCGTTTTGCGCCCGCTTCCTTCAATTTCTCTCCTGCCTCGGCAACCGCCTCTGTCTTACCAGAGATAACAATCTGTCCCGGGCAGTTATAGTTGGCAATCTGCACGCCCTCGATCGGCGCGATCACCTCTTCGATCTTCTCTGCATCCATCGCCAGTACGGCAGACATGGCGCCCTGACCAACCGGGACTTCGCCCTGCATCAGGATACCTCTCTGCCGCACGGTACGGATGGCATCTTCGTCAGACATAACGCCTGCAGCCGCCATTGCAGGATATTCTCCCAGGCTCAGGCCAGCAGCCACATCCGGGCGGATTCCGGTACGTTCCATGAATACACGCATCATCGCAAGGCTGGCGGTTACCATCGCCGGCTGCGTATACTCCGTGATATTCAGACGGTCCGTCTGCGCCGGATCAAAGCAAAGATCGGTCATTGAAAACCCAAGGATCTCGCTTGCTTTCTCAAACATCTCGCGTCCCGTTTCCGTTTCCTGATAAAAATCCTGTCCCATGCCAGTGGTCTGTGCGCCCTGACCCGGAAAAATAAATGCAATTTTGCTCATAGCGTTACACTCACTCTCTACTTTCTGCCCAAAAGCGCCTCCGCCTGGGCCATCATTTCTTCAATCATTTCCTTACAGGTCTGCTCTTTCTTCACCATACCTGCAATCTGTCCAGCCATCACGGTTCCGTTGTCCACGTCACCTTCCATGACTGCCTTCCGAAGCGTTCCAAGGGTTAAATACTCCAGTTCCTCGAACGGGCGTCCCTCTTTTTCCAGCTTCAGATACTCTCTCGTCATCTTATTTCTAAGACAGCGGATCGGATGTCCGTGACTCATACCGGTTACGGTCGAATCAATATCTTTCGCCTTGATGACTCTGTCCTTGTAAGCCTGGCTTACGATGGATTCCTTCGACACGACGAAGCGGGTTCCCATCTGGACTGCCTCTGCACCCAGCATAAATGCCGCCGCAATGCCGCGCCCATCTGCGATACCTCCGGCTGCAATCACCGGAATCGAAACCGCATCAACTACCTGCGGAACGAGCGTCATCGTCGTCGCCTCGCCGATGTGTCCGCCGGACTCCATGCCTTCTGCAACGACTGCATCTGCGCCGCTCTTCTCCATCAGACGTGCCTGTGCAACCGAAGCGACAACCGGAATTACCTTAATGCCGGCTTCCTTCCACATGCCCATGTATTTGCCTGGAATACCGGCGCCGGTCGTTACGACCTTGATGCCTTCTTCCACAACTACCTTTGCCACGTCATCCGCATACGGGCTCATCAGCATGACATTGACACCAAACGGCTTCTTTGTCAGCTCTCTCGCCTTGCGGATCTCCTCGCGGACAACCTCACCTGGTGCATTGGCGCCGCCAATTAAGCCCAGACCGCCAGCTTCAGAAACGGCTGCTGCCAGATGATGTTCTGCCACCCATGCCATGCCGCCCTGAATAATCGGGTATTCAATCCCCAACATTTCTGTGATCTTTGTTTTCATTATGCCTCTACACCTTTTTCTTTTAAGTAGTTCATAACATCGCCTACAGTTGCCAGGTTCTGCAGATCCTCAGCCGGGATCTCTACGGAGTACTCGTCCTCCAGAGCCATAACCAGCTCAAACAGATCCAGAGAATCAGCACCCAGATCATCCTTGAAAGAGGAAGCCTCGGTAATGGAATCTGCGTCTACGCTCAGCTGCTCTGCAATAATTTCTTTCATTTTCTCTAACATCGTTTCAATCTCCTTTTTAAATGAATTTTCTTTTTGCGACCGCAAAAATGCAATCACTGTTCTTATATTTTATCAAAAAATGGGATAATGTACATTAGTTTTGCTATATATTTTTTTGCCTCTCCAGACACCTACCAGGTCATCAATGCCGCGCCCCAGGTAAGACCCGCGCCAAAACCTGCCATCACCAGCGTATCGCCGCGTTTTAAGCGTCCGTCCCGGTGCATTTCATCCAGGAGAATCGGAATCGAAGCCGCCGACGTATTGCCGTAGCGCTCGATATTGACCGGAATCTTGTCCATCGGAACCTTCAGACGGCGCGACGCCGCTTCCAGAATCCGGATATTCGCCTGATGCAGCAGATAATGCTGTACCGCCTCGCGGTCCGTTCCGGTCTCCTCCAGAATCGCATTCACAATCTCCGGTACCTTCTTCACCGCAAACTTGAAGACTTCCTGACCGTCCATCTGCATAAAACCAAGCTCCGGCTTGCCGCCCGTCAGGCAGTTTTCAAGACTTCTCGCCTGGCAGTACAGAACGTCGTTCTTCGTTCCGTCGCTGCCGACCAGCGTCTTCACCACACCCGTCTCGTCCGCCCGGACAACCGCCGCGCCCGCGCCATCGCCAAACAGGATGCAGGAACTGCGGTCCGTCCAATCTAACACCTTGCTCAACGTCTCCGCACCGATGATCAGCGCTGTCTTGTAGATGCCCGCCTGAATAAATCCCTGCACAATATGTAAGGCATAAATAAATCCGGAACATGCCGCCGTGATGTCAAACGCCACCGCATGTTTCGCCCCGATGGCTCCCTGTACATCCGCCGCCGCACTCGGGAACGCCCGATCCGGGGAAGACGTCGCCACGATCACGATCTCAATCTCCTCCGGAGAAATGCCCGCGTCCGCGATCGCGCGCTTCGCCGCCTCTGTCGCCAACGCCGAGGTTCCCTCGCTCGTCGAGACATGTCTGGCTCCAATACCCGTCCGTTCCCGGATCCAGGCATCATTTGTATCAAGAAATTTCGTCAAATCCTGATTCGTCACAACCTGCTCCGGCGCATACGCGCCAATTCCAATGATTCTAGCTGTCATTTTCTCGTTTAACTCCGCTTCTTCTATAAAAGATAGTTTTAATTTCAAATGGTTTGATATTCAAATTAATTTAGAGTGTAGCGGAGAATGTGGGGTTTGTCAAGGGTAACTTGTAAATGAACGGCAGGATTCTGGTGAGAAGACGCAACCCGGACAGAGAAGAGCCGCCCCCAATCTTCTCCTGAAATACGCAAAAATAAGATTCCATGGTTTTCTTTTTCGTTGTATAATTATAAGACATAGGTATCTTTATTGTATCTATACAGAAATTTGTATACCATATTATCTATATATTACCCTATTAAAAGGAGGAGTTGCTATGCAGAGTATTCTTGTATGTGACGATGATAAACAGATCGTAGAAGCGATTGACATATACTTAACCGGTGAGGGATTTGAGGTTATCAAGGCGTATGACGGCGCAGAGGCGCTGGAGCTTTTAAAAACGCACACCGTGAATTTGATGATTCTGGACGTTATGATGCCGGGGTTAGATGGAATCCGGACGACGCTGAAGGTGCGTGAGACCAGCAGCATCCCGATCATTATTCTTTCCGCGAAGTCTGAGGATGCGGACAAGATTCTGGGCTTAAATATCGGGGCGGATGATTATATCACGAAGCCATTCAACCCGCTGGAACTGGTCGCCCGCGTGAAATCGCAGCTCCGCCGCTACACGCAGCTGGGAAATATGAACAATCAGATGGGCAACCACGTATTCAAATGCGGCGGCCTGCAGATCAACGATGAAAATAAGGAAGTAACCGTGGACGGCGAACTCATCAAGCTGACACCGATCGAGTACAATATCCTGCTTCTGCTCGTTAAAAACGCCGGAAAAGTCTTCTCCATCGACCAGATCTACGAGGCGATCTGGAATGAGGAGGCGATCGGCGCGGACAATACAGTTGCGGTTCATATCCGCCATATCCGCGAAAAGATCGAAATTAACCCGAGAGAGCCGCGCTATCTGAAGGTTGTCTGGGGTGTTGGATATAAAATTGAGAAGCAGTAAAAATGTGAATCATCCATCTAACAGAAGTTAGGAGTTGCAAAATTTATGACAAAACTCTCACATATTCCGATGCAGATCCAGAAATGGATCGCCAGCCTCGCGCATCTGTTTTTCCTGATTCTGGGGCTGACTGGTATCTGCCTCATGTATATTCACGGAAATTTCGGTCTGGGGCTGACCGGCATTGGCTCGGTTCCTTATGAGGACACCGCGGAATTTAACACACAATTTAATAGCGATCTGAACGATATCTTCCTATATATGGACTATCAGGACGTCTTCGGCGCCGACAGCTCGATTGACCTCTCGCGCCGGATGCTCAAAATGACCTTTGGACCAAGCGAGACCGAAAATTTCTCCCTGTCCTCCCTGATTTCCTATCTGGAATCCATGGGGTACCAGCTCGACGACGACTTTAACTGCCAGAAGCTTTCCGAACCGAAAGACGGCGTCAAGAGCCGCGAAGGCTACGTCGAATGGTCGGTTCAGGAGCCGCAGCGGATCTACAGCTACCGTTCTGCCAGCCAAAAGCGCAGCACATTGGAGGACGCGGCGGTCGAGATCATGGACACACTGCATCGTTATTACACAGTGTATAACCGTTTCGTCGCCAATCCGTCCAACCTGCATTTTAAAATCCAGTACACGGAGCCGGATTCGGATCAGAACGAAACAACCCAGTTTACAAACACCGATTCCCTGACGCCGGAAAATGTCAAGGAATACGGGCGCTACGCGTATCTGCCGGGTAATTCCGTTTTCTACGATACCAACATGAAAGCGATCCCGCTCAGCAGCATTTCCGCACTGGCATCCAATAACCCGTACACCGGCAGCGACTACTATCTGCTGGTCGGAATCGATACAAACTATCCAGTCACTGACCTTTACGCACGGGCGCATACCGCATACCTGCACCGGCAGCACCTGTATCTGACCGGATTTGCACTAACAATCTTCGCAACGATCGGACTGCTTTTGAGCTTCCTGTTTCTGTTCCGGGTGTCCGGCTACCAGAGTTACCGAAGCTTCGACGTGACGCTGCACGGCTTCGACAAGAGCGGCACCGAAACCGGCATCGTCTTTTTTGCCGCCATGACCGCGATCGCCCTGGTTGTGAGCGACCTGATTCTCGTCCGCATCCTGCATCTGGTCATTCCGTCGCAGTATTGGTACTTCTCCGATCACAGCCTGCAGGCGCTGGTCCTGTATCTGGGCGGACTTCTGCTCTTTTTCAGCCTCCTGCGCCGCTACCGCGCCGGTACCCTGTGGACCTCCAGCCTGATCTGCCGGTTCCAGAAAAAAATGGCGTTCCTCAAAACACGCCAGAACTTCCGCAGCCGTCTCGGCATCGGATTTGTTCTCTATCTTGCAATCAACACAGCGCTTATCAGCCTTGCCTGGTATTTCTGGGACCGCGTGTATGCAAGTTTATACGTTGTTTACCTGCTGACAGGTCTAACTGTGCTGGTATTTCTACTGTTTAACCTGTGGATCTTTTACATACTGTTCCGGCAGGCAATCGAACAGGAATCCATCCGCGACGCCGTCCAGCAGCTATCCACCGGAGAAACCAGCTACCAGCTGAACCTCGATGAATTTGACGGACCGGAGCTCACGCTGGCAGAGGGACTCAACAACATCAGTTCCGGTCTTGAAACCGCCCTTCAGGAGAAAATGAAGAGCGAACACCTCAAAACCAACCTGATTACCAACGTCTCACACGACATCAAAACACCGCTGACCTCGATTATAAATTATGTAAACCTAATGAAACGGGAACATATTGAAGATGCGCGGATCAACGCCTATCTCGATGTGCTCGACCAGAAATCACAGCGTCTCAAAACACTGATTGAAGACCTCGTCGAGGCATCCAAGGCAAGCTCCGGCAATGTGAAGCTTGAATTTACCGACATTGACCTCGTCCAGATGGCATTTCAGACCAACGGCGAATTTGAAGAAAAACTGGATGCCAGACATCTGCAGCTCATCATCAATGCCCCGCGGGAACCGCTGATGATCCGTGCCGATGGACGCCGCCTGTGGCGCGTGCTTGAAAACCTGTACAACAATGTCTGCAAATATGCGATGGAGGGCAGCCGCGTCTACGTAGACCTCGCCCGCGTTCCCGGAAATCCAGAAACCGGTACTGCTGGCCAGGCAGTCTTCACCATCAAAAATATATCTGCCAATCCGCTCAACATCCGTGCTGACGAGCTGACCGAACGTTTCGTGCGCGGCGACGTCGCCCGCACCACCGAGGGAAGCGGACTGGGACTATCGATCGCCAAAGATCTGACGGAACTGCAGAAAGGGCAGTTTAGTTTGTATATCGATGGGGATCTGTTTAAGGCGCAGGTGGCGTTTGATTTGGTGGAGAAAACGACGGAGAAAGCGGTTGAGGACGCAGAAATAATAGAAGAAACCGATGCTTCCGAAGCGGCTGAAAAGCCGAAAAAGGACGATGAACTGAAAAAAACAAATATACCGGAAGAAGCTACTATTCAAAAAGAAGTAAACGGCGAATCTTCCGAAAATGCTATCAATGAAACCATAAACACTACGGAAAATTCAAGAAATGAATAAAAATTTATGAATTGAGGACTTTATCCTATGAAACGCACTCATATCATGATCGCAGTCTTCTTCGCCTGCATCCTCTCCCCCAACCTGCTGTTTCCTATCCTGAAAACCACAGCCGATGAGGGCACCGGCGAAAACCGCAGTCTGGCGGCATTTCCAACTCTGTCGCTGGAAACCATCGATACCTTTCCATCCGGTGTTGAGGACTGGATCAACGACCACGCGGCGTTCCGCAACCGCTTCTTAAGCCTGAACGCCCGCTTAAACCTCTCCTTATTCCAGTTCGGAGACTCGCAGGACGTCATCACCGGAAAAGATGGCTGGTACTTTTACACGCTCGGAAGCTCTGTCGAGGACTTCCTCGGCACCAACCGTTTTTCCGCCGGGGAACTCCAGATGCTGGCAGACAAACTCCAGACCGTCCACGACGCCTGGAAAGAAAAAAGCACCGAATTTATCTTCCTGTGTGCTCCCAATAAAGAAGGCGTATACAGCGAATTCCTCCCGAACGGCTTCACCGCACCGGACGGACCTACCCGCCGCAGTGAACTGCTCGATTATCTGGAAATGCACACAAATGTCCCAGTTGTCAATCCATACCCGGAGCTCAAAAACCGCCGGGACTATCAGTGGTATTTCAAAACCGACACCCACTGGAACGATGCTGCCGGATTTCTCGTCTCCGGGCAGATCATCGATGCCGCTGGCGGCACCTCCACGCCGATCGAGGACGTCACTGTCACCTATGAGCCGCGCGATCCGGGCGATCTGGCAAACCTGTTCCACATGCCAGAATCCATGTGCGACGATACCAAAGCAGATGTATCCGGTTACCGAAACAATGTAACCATCCACTACGACAGTGCCACCGACGATGGCAACATCGCCCACATCTCAGCCGTCCAGGCGCCCGACCCGCGACGCATCACGATCTACCGTGACTCCTTCGGCACCGCCCTGCTGGCAGGACTGCCGAAATACTTCGCGCATACCGATTTCTATCACTGGCAGGCATTCGAGCCGGAATTTTTGAACGAAAATAAGCCGGATGTGCTGGTGTATGAAGTGGTGGAACGGGATTTGGGGAGAATGATGGAGGATTTGGAGAAATTGATGCCGAATCAATGACGCGCATAGTTTGTGCATTTTCGTAAGTATCATTTGCACAGTCTGGATGCATTTTTTATTGATCTCACATTATAATTATGATAAACTAAAATTATGGAAAGTCAGAGCATATGAAAGGCGGCCTGCCCCCTACTTTTGGAGGGCTTCCCCTCCAGCATCTCGTCATACCAATGACAGAAAGGAGGGCGATAACAATGTATATTACATATTCGGATTTAATTCAGTCTGGAATATTCATTGTCGCTCTCGTAGGATTGTGTTATACAATCTTCACGAGAAGAAAATAGCCGCCACTACTGCAATAGGGGCGGCTGGTCTCATAAGAGATTAACTGTTTCATTTCGGCAGGCCGTATGTCTCTGGCTTTCCTATTTCTACTATAGCATATCTTTCATCTGTATTCAAGATGTTTTATTATGCTTTATTTTTGAAATACTAAATTTTGCAATTTTCATTTCACCATTTTATCTGAATCAGCAGGTAGCTTCCCATCTAATCCATGATTTCGAAACCATCCGCCGATCCGGATAAAAATCAAAAATTCTCCTACAGCTCTTTCTTCACCAGCTCCAACGCCGAAGCAATCACCGCATCCATATCATAATACTTATACTCGCCCAGACGGCCACCAAAGATCACTTTATCTTCTTTCTCCGCCAGCTCTTTGTACTTCTCATACAGCGCGCCATTCTTCGCATCATTGACCGGATAGTACGGCTCATCGCCTAACTTCCACTCAGAACTGTACTCACGGCTGATGACCGTCTTCGGCAGATCATTGCCATCGGCATCCTTGCCAAACTCAAACCATTTATGCTCGATAATACGCGTCCACGGAGTCTCCGCATCTGTGTAGTTGACTGCCGCATTGCCCTGGAAATTCGGGATATCCAGCACTTCGGTATCAAAGCGCACAGAACGATACTCCAGAACGCCCAACGAATACTCAAAATACGCATCGATCGCGCCGGTGTAAACTACTTTCTTTGCCATCGCATCCCAATCAGCCTTATTCTTAAAATAATCCTCTTCCAGGCGAACCTCGATGCCGTCCAGCATATTGGCAACCATCTTCGTATAGCCGCCCACCGGAATTCCCTGATACAGGGCGTTAAAATAGTTGTTGTCAAAGGTCAGACGAACCGGAAGACGCTTGATGATGAAGGATGGAAGATCCTTGCACTCTCTTCCCCACTGCTTCTGGGTATAGCCCTTAATCAGCTTCTCATAAATATCCGTGCCTACCAGGCTGATCGCCTGCTCTTCCAGGTTCTTCGGCTCGGTGATTCCTGCTGCCTTGCGCTGTTCCTCGATCTTCGCCGCTGCCTCCTGCGGAGTCACGACACCCCACATCTTATTGAAGGTGTACATATTGAACGGCAGGGAATACAGCTCGCCGTGGTAATTCGCCACCGGGGAGTTTGTAAAACGGTTAAACTCCGCGAACTGGTTCACATAACTCCAGACCTCTTTATTATTCGTATGGAAAATATGCGCGCCATACTTGTGAACCTGGATGCCCTCCATCGGCTCTGTATACACATTTCCTGCAATATTCGGGCGGCGGTCAATTACCAGAACCTTCTTGCCCGCTTTCTTCGCCTCATGGGCGAATACGGCACCGTAGAGACCGGCGCCTACTATTAAATAATCGTACATGTTGGTTTTCTCCTTGTCACGTATTGTTATACTTGTGATTTATTTATAACATACAACGACAATTTAAACAAGAATATCCCGTCAGCTTCAAGCATTCCCCAAAACAAACTCTCAATTTGGACACAATACCTTATTAATACTCCATTGCACTCTATGAGGCGAACTTACTGTCCGTAAAACGGATTAATATACTCTTTCAGCATCTCAACGCAGGCGGATGCCGATGGAACCATTTTTAAATACTCCTCTTTTCCATTTTTTCTGCATCGGATTCCATCCGAATATACATCCCAATCCGGAAGTTCACTTACAGAAATCCAGACTAATTTATCGCCGTCTGTTTCCATCTCTTTTTTATCCGCATCTGAGCCGTACTGCCCGGGTGCTTTTTTAATCTGATGATTTCTTTCATAAAATGCTGCTTCTATTTCACCTTGAGACATAGATGTTTTTGCATAGAACAAAAGCTGTGGTTTACCGCCTTCCAGTATGTCTCTATAAGCTGCAATTAATTGAACATACTTAAGACCAGACGTATTCTGAACAGCCTCCAGCGTATCTCTCTCTATACCAAGTTCATCCTTAATTTCTTCTATAATTCCATTTTCCAGCCCATCTATTGTAAATGTATATGTTTCATCCAAGGCATACTTTACTTTCAAACTAGCCCCAACACTGTCTGAATACGTGCGTTTCGCTATGGACACATTCTTCTTGCGATATACCAGCATAATCAAACCATCGGAACTTTCAACAAATCCATTAAAACCCAGATGATTCAACAGCGAAGAATTCTTCAAAGAGTGAACCATCGGTCCACACTCCAGAAGCTCCCTGACGGAAATCCCATCAATCAGGCTGTAATCCATAGCCCGGTTGGTCACCAAGGAATTGTAGTAGGTTGTTCTTCCGGTTACAAACTTAAAGGTATTATCATCCCCCACGCACCCCCATTCATCCACACGAATATTTGTATTATTATAAATCTTTGAGGTCACATGGGCAGAAAACAAATCTTCATAGTGCTTTTCTATGATTTCCGGCAAAGAATAATTCTTTTCAGGATGATCCTCAATTTCTATCTTTTTATCATACAGCTTTGCCTCCAGTATTACCGGAATAACCACCGTCCCATCACTATTCTTGCAGGTTACAAAATTTCTCTCCAAAGAATATCGTTTCACCAATCCATCATAATCAGTTGTCAATTTATTGGGATCTTCAACCTGATTCATGATGTGAGAACGCAGCCGGTTAACAACAAAGACTAAAATACTCTCAATAACAACCGCAGAAAAGGTAGAAAATTCAATCATACTATCCACCTTTTTATTACACAGCCACTCCCAACCCAAGATTATAGCTGCCATCACAGCTGCCATCGTGATATATAATCTTTCATCTTTTACAAAGAATAATAAAAATTTATTCTTTTTTGACTGACTTTTATCGCCTCTGAAATCATGCTTTTTCCTAAACACATTTAAATCCCCCTTAAAATATCTCCGCTAATTCCTATTATCAAATAATAAGAGAGTAGCTCCTGCTTCTCCAGTATATCATAAACGCATATCCTTTTACAGGCATCTTAGTGTTCTCCTGAAATATAAAAGTCTCTATGCTACAAATCTCATAAAAATATAAAATGAACAGAGATACCTCGCTACCCCAAGTTACTGCGATAAAATTGCTCACCTCGAAAACAGAGAATTATTATCAAAAATCATATAATTATGATATACTGAAATCATCCGAATGACGTTTTTGCTACTTATTATATTGCAACAGGTGTGATTGAAAAGGGGGAGAAGCATATGGGTACAGATACATCTAATAATAAAGCTGATGCGATTAAAAGTCTGTATAGTCAGCGTGATAAATTTATATTAATTGGATTAACCGGAAGAACAGGATCGGGGTGTACAACCGTCGCAAAAATTTTATCCAAAGACAATTTCCAAGACTTAGATTTGAGATCCTATAAGACCTGCGACTATAATAATTCCGATGAAAGAAAATATAGCGTTATCTACCGCTATATGAAAGAAGGAAAAAAATGGAAGAAATTTGATGTAATTGAAGCCAGTTCCATTATTTTGTCTTTCATTCTTCAAGATACGTATGGAAGATTATTTTCTTATATTGATAGCATTGCTATGAAAGTAAATATAAAAGAGAAAGAGCAACTCAAGAAAAAAATTGCATGCGTGCTCATGGATGAAAATGTGGATAAAAATTTCACCTTGGACAGTATAAAAAATACTATTATTGATAGCAATCTTCGTACATGGATTGATAACGTATTCAATAACGACAAACATATAGAGTCAGAAACTAAAGATTCTCTACTGAAAATGATTAACTATTTTACCAGTAGTTTGATAAACAAAAAAAATAATTTCTGTAAAGCCCTTAAGGACATTACCGTCGAAGAAATTAATGCATCCGGAGAACACGGTGATGATGACAAAAAATTCTACAATTTATATTCATACTTCATGCAACAAGTGGGAAATAATATTAGAAGTTCCGGAAAATATGATAACGATAGCGAAAATCCAGGCAATGAAATCACCATCGCAGAGCGAATAAACTATATCGTAAAAATAATAAATAGGTATGAAGAACTCGCTCATGAAGGCAGGGAGCAAACTCGAATATGTATAGATGCCTTACGGAATTCTTTTGAGATTCAATTCTTTCGGGATCGATATCGTGCTTTTTATGCATTCGCAATTAATACAGAAAATGAATACCGGCAAAATAGATTAGGTATGAATCGAAAAGAATTAGAAAGCCTGGATAGGATCGAATATCCTGGAAAAGATGGTATATTTTATCATCAAAATGTTTCAGCCTGCTTAGAAATATCAGATGTATATTTATATAATCCTAATATACAGAATCACAAATATTTCGAATTAACAGAACAAATTATAAAGTATATCGCACTGGCGCTTCAACCAGGATTAATTGCACCGACTCATTTAGAAAGATGTATGCAATTAGCATTCAATGCAAAATATAATTCAGGATGCTTGTCACGACAAGTAGGCGCAGTAGTAACTGGTGAAGATTTTTCTGTTCGATCGGTTGGTTGGAATGACGTTCCCAAGGGACAGGTCCCATGTAATCTACGATGTGTTGAAGATTATTATAAAAACAAAGACAGCGAAACTTTTAGTGAATTCGAACTAGAAGATGAACTTTTCAACGAAACAATGAAGGGTATTTATACTCATTTACAAGAGAAAAGCATAAAGGATAAAAAAGAAGGAAAATGCTTTTCGTATTGTTTTAAAGACATTTATAATGGATTAACCGGCAAATCAAACCAGGTCCACACTCGTGCACTACACGCCGAAGAAAATGCTTTTTTACAGATTTCAAAATACGGTGGTGCAAAGATTCAAGGCGGAAAATTGTTTACCACAGCAAGTCCTTGTGAGTTATGTTCCAAAAAAGCATATCAATTAGGCATAAAAGAGATATACTATATCGACCCATATCCCGGCATCTCGAAAAGCCATGTATTGACCTTTGGAAAAAATGATAATCCAAAAATGATTTTTTTCCAAGGAGCAATTGGTAATGCCTATATATCATTATATGCACCAAGAATGCCTTACAAAGATGAAATATCCTTAATAACAGGAATATCCGCGAAAGAAGAAGCTGGAAAAATCAGGAAAAAGTAAACGAAAAATAGAAGGATGACCCCACAGTCATCCTTCTACTAATTTTCACAGTTTATTCTGCAATAGGAATGGATGTTCGTTCTCCATCCCCATCCATACGCACCACACTCCCATACAACAGTATCATCCAAAACATCGGCTGTCGGTAATTCACAAGGAAAAAGCTCTCCGCCAGAAGCCCCATCACTGCACAAGCCATGGCCGCATCTGCGTACCGCAGTTTCCGCCCAAGCCAGACTAGCAGGCATAGAGTCGGAATCAGACCATAACAAAACATCACGCTGAACAAGCAGCAATGAATCTCATTCACCTGACTAGCCAGTGTAAACCGGTCAAATCCGCCTTCCCCGGCTCCATACAGGAGATACTGCGGATACAGCACAAGCTTCTCCATTCCGCGATCCAGAAAAAGTCCCAGCAGACCGCCATGAGCCACCTTCCATATCTTCTCCTGAATCCGCGTCAACATGTTATAATCCACCGTCTTCACATCAAAATCCGCTGCAGGCCATATCCACCACAAAAACAGGCCAAACAGAACCACTCCGATGACGATTCCCAGGGTCCACACTTTCATAGACACACCTTTTCTGCATCCCACCCGGTACAGGGCATGCAAAACAGCCAGAACCGTAAAAATCAAAACTCCCAGCAAAATTCCCGTAGACTTCGATGCCGCAATCACCGGCAGCGCCAGCACATAAAACACAGGAAAGCTCCGATCCCCAAACCGGCACCGGTACAGATACAAAAGCAATATCATCATAAACAGGAAAAACGCCAGCTGATTCGGATCATTAAAGGTTCCCTGATAGCGAACCGCACCCCAGTATTCCCGGAAGATACGTCCGCGCCCCGTCAGATATATCAGCAGCTGCACTCCGATATTCACCTTAACCACACGATTAATCCCGGTCAAAAAAGCTTTTCCGCCATATTCCGCCAGATAGCAGAAACTCCAGATAGCACAGGCATTGAAGATCCAAAAGCAAGTATACTTAGAAAATTCACCACGACCAAGACAAATCCCATAATATGTATTAATCACCAAAACAAATGCCAGAAACACATAAAACAGTCCTTCTGTCTTCAGCTGAAAAAGACGTTCCGGTCTTCTTCTCATACAGTCACATAACAGCATAAAAAAAGAGGCGAACAGACATACATCCGCCGCCTCCATCCCCCCAGAAGGGAATAAATAAAATTGTTTCAAAAATATAAAAAGCAAAAAAAATAAGACCGCCGCTGCCGTCCCATTTCCATCCGGTGTACTTCTATTCCATTTCTGCAAAACGTCCATAGATCTCCCTCATCTTCTTTTCCACTGTATCCAGACTAAATTCCCGGCTTCGCTGGATACAGGATTTACCCATCTCTTTCCAGCGATTCTTCCTGGACAGCATATCCTCAAGAGCTTCCGCCCAGACATCCGCATCCTGAAGCTGGCTAAGCATGATCCCGCCCGGGCAAAGCTTTCTTTTCCGATCCGCCGACAGGGTCCAGCTATCTCCCATCAGATCCGTATTGCCCCGAATCTCCGAACAGATCACCGGAAGCCCGCTGGCCATAGCCTCCAGCATCGCCCGCGGCAGCCCTTCCTGAAAGGATGGAAAAAGGAAGATATCCGAAGCCTGAAATATCTCCGCCATATCTTCCCTGTATCCCAAAAACGATATACGATCCGCAATCCCCAGCTCATCCGCCATTCCATGCAGATACTCATTCAATTCTCCATGCCCGCACAACAAAAGACGCAGGTTTTCCGCCTCATCCTTTATCTTTGCCAGCATCCGGAACAACACCTCCTGATTCTTTCTCGGAATCATTTCTCCGGAAGTCAGTAAAACGACCTGCCCCGAAAGTATCCCCAAACTCTCGCGTTTTTTCTGCCGCTCCTTATCCCCAAACGTCCGAAACTGAGAACCATCTATCCCCACTCCCGGCACATAATCCACATACTTCGCATGAAACTTCCGCTTCGCCAGCTCATAATCTTCCCGGTTAATACAGATCTGCTGATCCGTATACCACGAAAGGAACTTCTCCATCGGATAATAAAACAGCCAGTTCTTCCAAGGCGCCCCCTTAAAAAAATGAAATCCGTGCGCCGTATAAATCACCGGTCCCGTCTGCGAGGCATGCGCCGCCAGCCGCGCCATCACACCTCCCATCGGCGTATGACAATGCACCAATGAAAAATGTTCCCGCCGCATCAAATCAACTATCTGCCGGTACACCAGCCGGTTCTTCGCATCAAACGGACTCCGCACAAAATCAATCTGATGGCAGATGATCCCCGTTCCATCCAGCCGGTGATTATCCGTTCCATACGACGGCGTGTGAAAATTCGAAGCATAATGAACCTCATAACCAAGCCGCTGTAAGATACGGACGTTGTTCATCTCAAATTGAGGGACGAAACCGCTGACGTGGGTTACCAGAAGGGCCTTACGCCTTAAAACTGCGTCCCCCTGCTTCTCCCTCTGCCCCTCTGTATTCATTTCTACTGCCATCTGAGCACCTCCCAAACCTTACCAGGAAACATGATTACACAAAACTGCTTATATTAAATAGAAAAAGCCGCTACGGTATGATATCCATATCCGTCCGCAGCGGCTTTCCATAAGCAAAATTTAAACTTGCCTTCCCATATTTCTCTTTTTTACTTCCAGAGATTCTGAGGATATACTTCATTCTCAATCATCTCCCGGAACTTCTCCTGTGCCGGTTCTATATCCTCTTTATAAGTAATGCCAATCCAACGATCCGATGTCTCCAAAACCTTAACCGAAGCAGCATTCTTCTCCAGCAGCTCCGCCACAATATTCGGAAGCAGATACTCCTTCTTCTCCTGATTCTCTCCCAGATGATCCAGAAACCTTGGAAATCCCTCATCAATATACCGCAGAAAATCCGGATAACCCGCCCACATATTCATCGAAACCATTGTGTCCGGCGTAATCCACTTTTCTACCTCTGCATTATCGCACTGTATCTTCTCTCCTACTGCCTGAATTCCCGTTGTCTCAATCACTTTCACCAAATGTCCCGTTTTATCCGCCACACAGACACCTCTGGTGACCGTTCCATTTTCACTCAACGTATTTTTCAAAGAAAATCCAGCCATCGCAAGGTTCATCTTATCCGTACCCACATGTCCCGCAACCAAGAAATCATGCAGCTTTACAAACGCCTCTTTTCCATAGTAATCATCCGCATTGATAATCACAAACGGTTCCTTAACAATATTCTTACAAGCCAGAATCGCCTGTCCGGTCCCCCACGGTTTTACACGCCCCGCCGGAACTTCATAACCTTCCGGCAGGTTGTCCAACTCCTGATAGACATATTCAACCGGCATAACTTTGGATAAGCGGTCACCGATCACCTCTTTAAATTCTTTCTCGATTGCTTTTCGAATTACAAAAACAACCTTTGTAAATCCAGCTTCTTTCGCATCATAGATTGAAAAATCCATGATAATCTCTCCATTCGGAGCCATTTTCGTCAGCTGCTTAATGCCGGTTCCAAAACGGGAACCGATACCAGCAGCCATGATGATAAGGGTTGTGTTCATATTTTCCTCCTAAAATATCTTTTGTTCCGTCATTTAATAATGAATCTTTTTATCAAACATATTCCGATACTGTAACCGCCAATATTCCTGTAGGATCGGCTGTTCTTTATCCAAAACTTCCCAGTTTCCATCCTTATCGCGCCAGGCACTTCCATCCATCGCCGGAATCTCTTCCCGCAATCCTTTCAAAAACTCCTGATACGGAAACAACTTCATTCCTGCCTTTTCAAATAACAGCTCAGAAAGATAATTAGCGCTGGTAAATACATTGTCCTCCGCCTCAATCTCATAATTCGCCCAGATGAAAAACGGCACTATATAACGGCTCTGCGCTTCCGCAAGCGTCCACTCTGACAGTGGCTTTCCCGACAATGTTTCATAAAAAGATTCTTCTACCATCGGCTGGTGATCTCCAAAAAAGACAATCACTGTCGGTTCTTCTACCTGACTGAAATAATCAATCAAGACAGGAATCGCCGCATCTGACTCCCGAATCAATGTCAAATATTCTTCCGCATTCGGGAATTCTCCTTCATGCCCTGAAATCTGAACCGCATCTTCGCTGAAATATCCTGTATCATATCCGCTGTGATTCTGCATTGTGACATTAAAAATAAAAGCTGGTTTTCCTGTTTCTTCTATCTTTTCAAACTCTTCAATCACTTTTTCATAAGAATCTCGATCAGATATATAACGGTTACGAATCAATTCTGCATCCTCAAAGTCCGAAACATCCAAAAACTCATCAAATCCAAGTCTCGGATATACCCGGTACCGGCTGTATCCAGTCTTATCATACGGATGGATCGCAACGGTGTGATAATCTCTCGCCTTCAAAATCTGTGTGATCGAATATGTACCGTTTCTTGTTATATATTGCTGGTATGGAACTGCCCCTTGCAGAAACGCCATTGAATTTCCTGTCAAAAATTCATACTCCGTATTTGCAGTTCCTCCGCCTATCGGATACACCTGCATGTAACCTTTTACCACATTTCCCTGCAAGGAATTAAAATTTGACATATACGTCTCATTATCCAATTCTGGAAATATCACACTGAGGTCTGAAAAACTCTCATTCATAATCGCAATCACATTGGGATGCACTCCTGAATCAGAATTATCTATTTCCACAAATTCTGAAATCATTGCTTCCGAATCCTTTGACGAATACCCCTCCGGCGGATCCATATGCATATGACGGAGATTGGAAATAAAACTGACGGCAATTCCATATTGCTGTATATTCAATTTCTGGTTCCAAAAGTTCATATCCGGAGCAAAAAAGGCACTTTCCATAAAAAATCCAAGAAGCACTGCCGACGGAAATGTCCATATCAACACCTGATTTTTATTCGATTTTTCTTTCCCATAGAAATAAAACGTCATCAGGCAAAATGCCACCAACATCCACAGTGCCAAAAGCATAGTTCCCGTCAGGTTATAGTGATAATTCAAGAATACATTCTTTGCTGTTCCTGCCGCAAAGAAATCTCCCGGTACAATCGGTGATCCTCTGAATGACGTTACAAACGAATTTGCCACTGCAAAAAAACACATGACCGACATAACTACAAACACCGCATAGGCAACTCTTCGTATCAACATATATGCTAATAACAAAATCAGGAAATACACTGCCACATTTCCGCACGCATATATAAACTTTATATTTTCCAGGTTTTGATCTACCAGTTCCATCAGATAATATGCAACCACGGCTGCCAACAGCAGCCAGACACCTTCTGCAATAATCCGATAATCTCTTTTATCCTTTTCGCGTTTTACCCATGCATTTATATTTGCCCCTGACGAAGCCGCAACAAGCGCCACCGCCCCACATTGAAACCCTAATCTTTCCGCACGATACATCATAGCTATCAGAACCAATACAGCGCACACAGCTATCAAAATCTTTATGTTTCTTTGAACAGACCCGTTTTTCTTCATGTCCTCATACAGTTTTATTAACCCCTGTAGCGAAAACATAACTATAACCAGCACACATACAAATGCCACTGGATTGTTGAATACAGAAACCGAACCAATCTCTCGTTGAAAATGATAGGTATCCCAACGCGGTGAATATAAATCAATTCTCCGCAATCTTTTTTCATTTACAGCTACTTCTACAATCCCTGAGCCATCATGCTTCTGAAAATCGATCTGAAGACTCTTCACATCATTCGCAGAAAACTTGAGTGTACAAGGTTTGTCCGGATTTACCACCATCCATACTCCATCCGCATGTAGCCAGTCTCCATCCTTTGGATAGAATCAAAAGATAGCTCTTCTCCATCCAGAAGGATGCGAACAATTCTTATGTCCGAACCACCGGATTTTTTATTTTTATCACTTGTTGCCGTAATGACAATTTCTGATTTCTGTAAAGGCACAGAAAACATGCCACTTAAAATAGTCTGTGAAAAAAGACACAACAGAATTAAAGCAGAGAAAAACAGGACTACTTCTTTTAAATTTATATATTTTTTTAATCTTAAATTCATTTTTTATTCCAGTATGTAAATTTTCAAATTTTATTACTTAATAGCATTAATTTCCGGCATACAAATGAGCATCTTTTCATAAACAGGATCAAACGGATTATGATTTTCAAAATGAAAACTATATCCTAAATTCCATGATTCAATCATAGGTTTAATATGTAAAAAATCCTCTGGTGTATGATAGATAGAAATAGCTAATATGGGTTTATATCTTCGTATTGTTTTCTCAGCTCCTTTGATAGTTTTATATTCATTTCCTTCTACATCTAATTTTAAAAATCTTGGTTTCATTGAATATTCATCAACCAAATAATCTACTGTATAAACATTTATCCCTGAATGTTCTTGATATAATTCTGTATTATTCATTTTATTTAACGTTCCATGTGATCCATCTCCATAACATGAAACTATATCATTTTTATCAGACACAGCCCCTTGTATTATAGTAATATTTTTACCAACTTTATTTGAATCAAACACTTCTTTCATTTTTTCTATATTTTTAACATTCATCTCTACTGTATATATTTTTTGTGATGTATATTTACTCAAAACCAAGGCAGAATCCCCTATATATCCTCCTAGATCTAAAATATCTCCTTTATTTATCCATTCTAAATATTTAGGGAACATATTTTTCAATCCATGTTCGTAATAAAAAACTGGAATTT
>OMGP01000468.1_pt1 | contig 41092 bp, 19 predicted proteins | sample 1646091 | NCBI WGS metagenome assembly OMGP01 (sample SAMN05578580, study PRJEB25193) | human gut metagenome | biome: Human Microbiome; feature: human-associated habitat; material: feces | host: Homo sapiens | place: USA:Birmingham | reverse complement strand
ATAAAAGTTAAAATGCCGTATTTATGCGGCTTGTGGCGTTTCGCAAACACCTAATATGAATCACAGATGAAAGGAGGAAAGGACAGTGAGTAAAGAAAAGAAACCGACAAAACCGTCGTTGAATAAAAATACATTAAAAACAGCAAAACGTCTACTCGGATATGTGACGAAAACATATAAAGTACAGTTTATTATCGTACTGATCTGTATTCTTGTCAGTTCGATTGCGACGATCTCGGTCTCATTGTCGCTGAAGTTTCTGCTGGATGATTATATTATCCCGCTGATCGGGCAAAAAAGTCCGGATTACACAGAACTGTATCAGGCGCTTGGTATATTGGCATGTATTTTCTTGAGCGGCGTAATTGCCTCCTTCATTTACACGAGACTTATGGTCGTGATCGGGCAGGGCGTGCTGAAACGTGTCCGCGACGAGATGTTTGAACATATGCAGAAACTGCCGATCCGTTATTTTGACCGGAATACAAACGGTTCGATCATGAGCCTTTATACAAACGATACGGATACGCTTCGTCAGATGATCAATCAGTCGATCCCGCAGGTGCTTATGTCGGCTCTTACGATCGTAGTCACATTTATTGCGATGCTTGTTTTAAGTCCGATCCTGACAGTTCTCGCCGTTGTGATGATCGGGGTGATGACGGCTGTTGCGAGAATGGTCGGAGGAAACAGCGGAAAATACTTTGTACGGCAGCAGCTTGATCTGGCAAATATCACGGGATTTGTGGAAGAGCGTATGACGGGACAGCGGGTCGTGAAAGTATTTAACCATGAACGGATTTCGGAAGAAGAATTCGATCAGCTGAATGAAAGTCTGTTCGTCAGTTCATCAAAGGCACATACGTTTGCAAGTATCATGGGTCCGGTTATCGGAAATATGGGAAACTTACAGTTCGTTTTGACTGCTGTACTGGGCGGCGCGCTTTCGGTACTCGGCATCGGAAACATTACGCTTGGCGTGATGGCGTCTTATCTTCAGTTTACGAAGAGCTTTACTCAGCCGTTTATGCAGATTGCCCAGCAGTTTAACTCAATCATCATGGCTCTTGCAGGTGCGGAACGTATTTTTAATATGATGGATGAAGAGCCGGAAGTAGACGAAGGATATGTTACTCTTGTAAACGCAAAGAAGGATGCACAGGGAAATCTTACGGAGTGTAAAGAAAGAACAGGCATGTGGGCATGGAAACATCCGCATCAGGCAGACGGCACAGTGACATATACGGAGCTGAAAGGCGACGTGAGATTTTATGATATGACGTTCGGATATACGGAAGACCACATGGTGCTTCATGATCTGACTCTGTACGCGAAGCCGGGACAAAAACTTGCTTTTGTCGGTTCGACGGGAGCGGGAAAGACAACGATCACAAACCTGATCAATCGTTTCTATGATGTTCAGGACGGAAAGATCCGTTATGATGATATTAATATAAACAAGATTAAAAAGGCTGATCTGCGAAGATCGCTTGGTATCGTTCTTCAAGATACACATTTGTTTACAGGAACGATTATGGAAAACATTCGTTACGGGAAACTGGATGCGACAGATGAGGAAGTTTATAAGGCAGCAGAGCTGGCTCATGCAGACGGATTCATCAGAATGCTTCCGAAAGGTTATGAGACGCGCTTGAGCGGAGACGGAGAAGAACTGTCTCAAGGACAGCGTCAGCTTCTTGCGATCGCAAGAGCTGCCATTGCCGATCCGCCGGTACTGATCCTGGATGAAGCGACATCGTCTATTGACACAAGAACAGAAAGTATCGTTCAAAAAGGTATGGATAACCTTATGAAAGGGCGTACAGTATTTGTAATCGCCCACAGACTTTCGACGATCCGAAACAGCGATGCGATCATGGTGCTGGAACACGGACGTATTATCGAACGTGGAACACATGATGAGTTGCTGTCACAGAAAGGAACGTATTATCAGCTTTATACAGGAAACTTAGAGCTGTCGTAGAAAAGGAGAAAATAAGCAGAAAGTAAAGGCCGCCCGGGATAAATTCAGTTGCAATTTATCCCGGGTGGCTGTGTTTATTTAATCAAGATGTGGTTTGAGATAGTTATTGAAATGTTCGATTAGATCATCGTCCGACATATTAGGACGCCACATAAAGAAATTTTTATCATATTTATCAAACCAAAAAGCAATCTCCCGGTTTCGTTTTGGATCGCGCGTAATATCGCCTTCTAATACGACCCAAAAAGGTAAAATATCGGGATCGGTAATACCTCCGATTTGTCTGTATGCTTTGATTAGGCCGGGAGTAAATAATTTGCACATGCGTTCATGAGCGTTGCCCCGCCCGGCGCTTGGTTTTTGCCTTCTACCCAGCCATCTTGGCGTTTTATTTCACCAAAAAGTATTTTTCCGGTCAAAGTATTTGTAATAGAAAAATCAGGAGAAACGCCCCATCCCCGTCTTTTGGCATTTTTCATGGCCTTTTCATCGGGACAGAAAATTTGCTCAAGAACATCAGCGGGTAAGGCGACATCTTCATATAAATGCTTCAAATCTTTAGGATGATATGAAATTTTATAAACGGTATCTTTGAAAGCTTTTTCAAATACTTTGTATAAATTCTTTTCAGCAGTGCCGGCCAAACCGCCGGGGCCGGAAGCTGTTTGCCAATTATCTCGATTTTTTAATTCTTTTTTTGCCATTATAACTCTCCTTATAACTCTCCTTATAAATCTTTGAATAATTCTTCCAAAGAAACATTAAAACCCTTTGCTATTTTTTCGATGTTATTAATGGATATATTGCGTTTGCCGCTTTCAACGGAGGCGTAATACGTGCGATCCATATCTATGGATAAAGCAAATTTCTCCTGACTTATACCGCGTTCGTTTCTTAGAAATTTTATTCGTTGTCCAAATTTTTGAGTAATCATATGTTTGCTCCTCATTTTTCGTTGTTATTACAATAAGATTTTGATGTATATAAAACAACGGCTTTTAAGTAACACATGTATTGACTAAATAAATTTTATATTATAAACTTATGAAGTGAAAAAGTGAAAGGGAGTTTTGGGAAAATGAAAAGCAATAGTAATGCCGAGAGTGTTACGGCATATTCTTTATATAGTAAGCAGGCAAAAGAAAGAAAGAAAGAAAATAAATCCGTTAGAGGAATTATATCCTACATTGCCTAATAAGAAATATCAGGTGATTTATGCCGATCCTCCATGGGATTACGGAGGAAAGATGCAGTATGATAAAACGACAATTAAGGGTGAAAATATAGGATTTGAGAAAAAAATTTTTCTTAGTTCTGCAGGATTTAAGTATCCTACGTTAAAATTGAAACAGCTTAAAACACTTGATGTAAAGTCAATAGCAGATGATGATTGTATACTGTTTATGTGGACAACCGGACCACAGTTAGCGAATTCCGTTGAATTGGGAGAAGCCTGGGGGTTTGAATATAAAACGGTAGCGTTTGTTTGGGATAAGATGATTCATAATCCGGGAAGATATACATTAAGTCAAACAGAATTTGTTTTAGTTTTTAAGAAAGGGAAGATTCCCCAACCGAGAGGTGCGAGAAATGTTCGCCAGATGGTTGCAGTTCCCAGAGGAAAGCACAGTGAGAAACCGATAGAGGTTATTAAAGGAATTACAAAAATGTTTCCACAGCAGGACAAAATAGAATTATTTGCACGTAATAATTTTGTTGGATGGGATAATTGGGGACTGGAAGTTCCTGATTCTAAAATAGAAATATTTACCGGAACAGAATGATCAAAAAGTAATATACAGATGTATTCAAATAGAAAAGGAGGGGTTAAAACCCCCCTTTCTTTTTTATAATATAGATCGGTCGTTTCTTGCTTTCCATATAATCTTTCGACATATATTGTCCGAGCAGTGACAGGAAGATCATCTGTATGCCGTTCAACGCGAGGATCAGGCAGACAAGCAGAAGGATCCAGTTTGCTTTATGTCCGGTGAAAACGGAAACAAGTCCTGTGACAACGGCGGCGATCAGGAGAAACATGCCGATGAAGCCGGGCAGGGAAGCGGGGGCGGAAGAAAATGATAACATTCCGTCCATTGCATAGCGGAACAGAGAGCGGAAATTCCATTTTGTTTTTCCTGCGGCGCGCTCAGTGTTGTGAAACGGAATCCATTTTGTATCAAATCCAACGAAAGAGAAGATCCCTTTCATATAGCGGTTGTATTCTTTGAGTTCCAAAATAGAGTCCGTCATAGCTCTGTTCATCATTCGGAAATCACCTTTTCCGTCTCCCATATCGAGATGACATGCGTTCCCGATCAAGTGATAGAAAGAGCGGGATAAGAACGTGCGGATCGGATTTTCTCCGGTTCGGTCCTCTCTAAGTCCTGCACAGCAGTCGTATCCTTCGTATTTGACAGCGTGATACATGTTTTTAAGCAGAGCGGGCGGATGCTGCAGATCGGCGTCCATAAATACACAGTAGTCTCCCGATGCATTTTGAAGTCCGGCGTACATGGCGGCTTCTTTTCCGAAGTTTCTGGAAAATGTAAGAAAACGGACACGCTCGTCTTTCTCTGTAAAATGCTGAAGGATCTCTGCCGTTCGGTCAGAACTTCCGTCATCTATAAAAAGAAATTCGCAGACAGCGCCTTCGATCGAGGATGCGGCGTCTGAAACCGCGCTGTAAAAAGCGGGGAGAACGCTCTCCTCATTAAAACACGGAACGATAATGCTGATCACATCGTCAGCAGGATTATTTTTGATTGTCATATGGCAGCAGCTCCTTTCTGATCATATTTTGATCCTGCCCATGAGCGGCAGTTTTGAAAACGCGGTATTTGCAGAGCGCATAGTTTCCGATCACGGTTACGACGCTTACGATTAATTTTGAGCCGATCAAAGAAAGTGATAATTGATCGACGGCAAGCCAAAGCAGAACATTTTCGACGAGCAGTGTGATAAATCGTAGAGCAGCAAAGGAGAAAAACTCTTCGGGAATCCGTCTGTTTGACCGAAAGACCCATTTTCTGTTCAGAACATAGGCGGCGATAACCGCGCCTGTCCATGCGATACTGTTAGATGCAATATACGGAACGTGAAAAAATAGAAAAAGTCCGTATAACATGTAATTAACTCCGGTTGTGATTCCTCCGGTAATGATGTAAGTGAGCAGTTCTTTGCTTAAGTAAATTCGTTTCAAAGTCAGTTCCCTCTTTCTTATAATGATTATAGTGAATTTCTTACAGCGCGTTTTTATGGTGAGCCGTTGTAATATTTTGTGTTTTTCTTGAAGTAAAGACTCCAAATGTAAAAATCAGGTAACTTAAATAGCACAACAGAGATATCAGGCTGATGATACAGCCGATTTGTTTTCCGGGAGGAGAAAATCGAAATTCGATCTTATGAGTCCCCTTTTCGATATGTGCTCCTGCAAAAGCTTTATTTACGCGGATAATATCTGTGCGTCTGCCGTCGATGTAAAGCTCAAGTCCGTTTTGCCGCGGAATCGCAGACGCGAGAACCCCGTTGCTTTCTGCATGGATGCTTCCGGAAAAAACAGTCGTGCCTGAAAGGAAGGCGCTGCGTTCGGTTCTGCTGTCACAGACCGCTTTTGTAATTGTGTTCTCGTCGTCGAAAATATGTTTATTACATAAATGCCACTGTACGTTGCTGACAGTGAAATGACCCTTTGGAAAAGTAACCTTTAGTTTTGTCATACCCGAGTCACTGTCCGCTGAAAACTGATAGTGAAACGTATTGTTTCCGTTTGGGTAAGGCGCAAATAGTCCCGAAAGCTTATTGCGTATGTTGTTAATGTCGATGACAACAGGATCGATCGTTTTATTATCCACCTGGAAAGAAAGCAACAAAATGTTGCCAAAGCCTGTATTTTCAACATAAAATGTCAACGATTGTTGACATTTTGAGATTATGTCATACTTATCGGCAGTCTTTTTGATAGTCAAACTATCGGGAAGTTTGCCGTCTGCCGACAGTTTCGGGGCAAAAGGAGTGATAAACTTTCCGGGGAGGTAAACGTCGCTGTCCGTATCAGTGGAAGTGTTTTCTATTATGGTTTTGCGGGAAATCGCTTCCAACTGTTCGATTTGATTGAAACGGTCAAACTCTTTTTCAGAGATTGTATCCGATGTAAAATAAACATTCGGAAGCACGTTTTTATTCTCTGCGACCACCGTGTCTTTTGCCGAAGAATACAGAGGCGTATACCCGGCGGGAATATGATCTTTTTCTGTCTCGATATACCGAACGCCAAGAAGATGAAGCATGAACGGATTATCGGAAGTAAGCAGCGCGATCCGGTTATTGATTCGGATCGGTGTATTCAGCACGTCATAATACAAGTCGGAGTAAGCGCTGTTTGTCACAGAAGAATACATAGAACTTCTTGTTATTTTCGCTTCTGGGGCGCGGTTTCCGTTTGCAAGCGGTTCGGTCAGGCTGTCAAAATGATAGAGCGGATCCATCGGAATTTCCGCAAGTTTTGTGTAAGTTTCTTTTGCCGAAACATCTGCTTTCTTTACCCAGTTTTCCTTTCTGGCAGTTGTAATATACATACCGACCGGGGCGATCAGTATGAGCAGATAGACGAGTAATTCTACCCGGGCAAAAATGCGGGGATTTTTAAACATTTGCAAAATAAGGTTTTGTTTCCGTCTTTGTATCAGGCAAAATAAAAACAGAATACCAAGTTCGATCAAAATCCACGGAAACTGAACTTGACTGAACCAGAGCAGACCAAGCGGAAGCATTACGGCAAACGGATAGAGCGGATACGATGAAACGCGGTCTGTTTCGGTGTGCGCTGATTTTAAGTAACGTACGCAGTGCAGGATGAACAGCGGCAGAAACGGAATAAGTATCTTCGGTCTGGCGTAGAGCGTTCCGTTTAAAATGTAAGAAAAGATACCGAACAATCCGAAAGATAAAAATAAAACGCTGTCAGGAAAGAATTCTTTTTTGGCAGGATTTTTTTTATTTAATCCGGCAAGTATCGTGTAAAAGCAGATCAATGTAAGCCCCAGTCCGTATTCGTTAAACAAGATGCCGTTCATAGAGATATTCGGTCCGAAAAGCTCTAATATTTTCAAAAGAGAAAATCCGCCGCCGCTTCGTCTGTGCTCCATCAGTACAAGTCCTGTCGGCAGAAGGAGCGCCGCCGCCATGCATACGGAAAGAACGGCGGAAGGGATATATTTTTTGAAAAACGAATCTTTCCAAAATGTCTCTTTTTCCGTTCTCAGCCAGTACCAGCCGATCGCGGCAAATGCGGCGATCGCAAAATAGAAGCTGTGCAGGCAGATCAGAAGCATACAAAGAGGGAGAAAGCGAAACTTACGTTTCTTCACGCACAAAAAAGCAAGGATCAAAAACGGCAGATAATTGACAAACATGATCTGACGATGCATATGGAAAAGACATCCCGCAGTCAAAAATAAAACGCTTCCGATGAAGGAAAAGAACGGGGAAATATCCTCGCTTTGCAGCCACATATAACATAAAAGAACGGAAGCGAGATAAAGTGCAAGCATATAGCCGATCAGGATGTAAACCATAGGAATCTGCGGAAACAGACATCCGATCAGAATATCAGGTCTTAAAAATCCATAATAAGAAAACTGATATCCGCTGCTTCCGCTTCCGAGATCGATCCAGTCGGGAAGAAGCGTGTGCTGTTCCACGCAGGCGTCACGGATCGTTTCCGCAAGAGCGGCATGCTGGGAAAACCAGTCCGTATTCGATCCGTAGACGGCGTCGGCAGGCAGAATTGTCGTTGTCAATATAATAAAAAGCAGAATAAGCGCTGCCGGATAAATGAGTTTCTTCATATATAATGCAACTCCTTTAAGTGTTATTTACAGGATTCCCTTTATTTCCTGACATAAACAGGATATTATAGTCGTCTTAATAAATTGCGGAAAATAAAAAGAAGAATTCTTAAGAAAAACCGATAAAATCTTAAAAAAACATTGATTAAATTGACACAAATTAAGTAAATATCACGAAAAGGATATTGGATGTACCGAAATGACAGGGAATATGTTATCATAAAATAGATGCAGACTGTGAAAAACATAACAATTTCACGGGGAAAGGAGAGAATATTATGAAAAAGAAATTTTTCAGTGCAGCGCTCGCAGCAGCTATGGTTGTGACGAGCGTCTTCTCCACAACATCAGTTGCCGGAGCGGCAGAAAATGAAACTGCAGTTCCGTATGGTAAAGTAACCGTTGAGCAGAAAGATAATACTGTTACAATCGGAAACGATGCCATCAAAAGAACATTTTCAACAGCGGACAAAAAATTGTCCACGACTGAAATTGTGAACAAAAGAACTGGTGGAGAAGGAACAACCTTCACTCCGCAAGAAGGAAGTGAAGAATTCGTTGTTAAGACAACGAAAGAGCAAAAAGGATCGATTACCTTAGAGGCAATCAACCGTGACGGCTGGACAGCAACGGCAGACAGCTACCAGAATGCGAGCGGAGACTCAGATGGACCGGCATCTAACTTGTTAGATGGAAGAACAGAGAGTATCTGGCATTCCAATTAAAGGGGGGGGGACTGGACAAGGTGATCAGGACTATCCGCATAATGTAGTAATCACATTCGGAAAAGATGTGACATTCCAGTCTTTCTCTTATACACCGAGAAAAGAAGGAGAAAACACAAACGGAAATATTAAGGGGTACAAGCTGTACGCATCAACAGCAGAAAACAAACTTGATTATGAATCCGAAGATTGGGGAGAGCCGATCGCAGAAGGCGAATTTGAATATAATGGTACGAACCCGATCTATGTAAACTTGAAAGAAGCATGTACTGCGAAACAGATTAAGTTCGTAGCAACATCTTCAAACAATGGGGAAAGATTTGCCGGCGGAGCAGAATTTAATCTCCACGCAGATAAAGCTCCGGTAGATACGGATGACCGTGCATTTGAGACAAGCGATTTAGAGCTGAAAGACGGCAATGAGGCAGTCAAAGTCGAAGATACAACGGCAACGATCAACGGTAAAGAGAAAACAGGTAAGAAAGTAACATTTTCTTTCAAACCGTACACTCACAAAAACGTAGAGTATTCAATCGACGAAGTAATCGTAATGTACGAAGGCGATCACTTCATGCGTAAATTCCTTGAGATCGACGTGCCGGATGACAAGATGGCAGATGCTGAGATCGACTATATCGACCTTGAGTCTCTGAAAGTGGCAGAGTCCGATGCACAGTGGACAATTCCGAGAGGTCAAGGCGGCGTTGTTCAGATGGAAGAGTTCAAAGCGAACCTCGGACAGCCGATCTACATTCAGGGAATGTTCTTCGGATGTGAGTTCCCGGCAGCGGATACAGAGATCGTAAACGGAACAGGATTTATGCGTTATTACAGTGGTAAGACGTTCAGCAGACTGAAAGAAGATAATCAGTTGACAACAGACGATAAGTATGTGACATGGCAGACAGTTGCAGGTGCGGCAAGAAGTACAGAGCAGGAAGTTATTCAGGCAGACTTCTTCGAGTACATCAAGTCAATCGCAACTCCGTCAGAGTTCCGTACACAGTACAATTCATGGTTCGACAACATGATGAAGATCAGTGATGAAAATATTTTGGCTTCGTTCATTGAAATTGATCGTGAGTTGAATAAAGCAGAAGTTCGTCCGTTGGATTCTTACGTTGTAGATGATGGATGGAATGCGTATAATGATGGTTCGATAGGAGCAGGGTCACACGCACAATCGGGAGCAATAGAGAATACCGAAGGTTTCTGGACATTTAATGAGAAATTCCCGGAGGGATTGACACCGTCCAGCGAACTTGTTAAGAAGTTCGGAAGTAACTTTGGAGTATGGGTTGGACCGAGAGGCGGATATAACTTCTACACTACATTAGCAAATATTATTGAGAGGGCACAAAAAGGAAGTAAAGCAGGACATTCTATCGACGTTGCAGACCGTGTATATGTAGAGAATTTTAAAAAGATGGCGATTAAATGGCAGCAAGATTGGGATGTCAACTACTGGAAATGGGATGGATTTGCAGATACTGCTCAGTATAATCATTTCAACAATTTAGGCGGAGCAGACGGCGTTCCGGTATACAGTGAGTCTAATCACCATATGACAGGCGGTTATCACCAGATGTATCATGTGACTGATCTGTGGGAAGCATGGATCGATCTGATGGAAGCGGTTCGTCAGAGTGAAAAAGAGGACGGAATTAATAAACTCTGGATCTCTCTTACATGTTATGTAAACCCGAGTCCGTGGTATTTACAGTGGGCGAACTCTGTATGGATTCAGTGCGTACATGATCAGAAGGATGCATCTTTCGGAACAACAAAGATGAATAAGCAGATTACATATCGTGACGCTTGTTACTATGACTTCCTGAAGAATCATCAGTTCCAGTTCCCGCTTCAGAATCTGTACAACCATGATCCGATTTACGGAAAAGAAGGAACAGGAATGACAGTTAATACTGCTACAGATGAAGATTTCCAGAACTATCTGTACATGTTGTCTACTCGTGGAACGGCATTTTGGGAGTTGTACTACTCTGACAGTATTATGACAGATGGAAAATACGAGATCACAGGAGAATTCCTTGAGTGGGCAGAAGAAAACTATCATATGCTCAAAAATTCCAAGATGATCGGAGGGAAACCGGATATTACAAAACTGAGTAACGGAGATCTGTCAGACCAAACGCAGGCAGAAGCATACGGATTCTCATGTTTCGACGGAACGGACGGAATTATTTCACTCCGTAACCCATCTGCAAATGCAGATAAGACAATCAAGTTCACATTCGACCGTACAATGGGCGTTGCAGAAGGTGCAGGCACATTAAACTACTACTTAGAGCACAGCTATCTTCTTTCCGATAAGTCTGCTCAGACAGGTACATTAAAGTATGGTCAAGAATACACAGTGAACTTGAAACCGAACGAAGTGCGTATCTTACGTGTTTCAGCAGAAAAAGACACAACAGCGCCGAAGATCGACAGAATCATGACAGACGGTGCGAAAGAACTTACAGTAAAATTCGATGAGAAAGTATCAGGAAACCTCTTTAAAGTAGAAAACGCAAAAGTTTCTTCTATTAAGAAGAGCGCAGACGATACAACATATCATATCGTATTAGCAGAAGCTCCGGCAAACGAAGCTACAGTAAAAGTAATTCCGCAGGATATTAAAGACATGTCGGGCAACAAAGCTACTGAAGCTGCATCTGTTGTATATCACAAAGACAGTGTGATCGTTGAAAAAGAAGCGATTGCAGAAGCAGGAGAAATTGCAGCAGCGGACAGATCACTGAATTCCAATAATGGATTCACAGTATATGCGGCTGTAAACACAACGGCAACAGATAAGTCACTCGTAAGCCAGAATGGTCAGTACGAACTGAAAGTAACAGCAGAAGGAAAAGCATCCTTCACACTGAATGGTGCGACAGCAGTTTCCGGCAAGTCAATCAATGACGGAGCAGAGCATAAAGTAGTAGGTGTGAAAGAAAACAACGGTATGCTGAAACTTTATGTAGACGGAACACTGGAAGGATCTGCTTATAATGAAAAGAACAGATTTCATGAAGTTAAGAAAGCTGCGATCACAGCAGGTGAAGGTGTGACAGCGGCGGCAGTATATGATATCGCATACGGTTATAATGAAGTGGCTAATCTCGGAGAGCAGGAAGGACTTCCGAAACTTAAACTTACAAATGATATGATCACAGTTTCTGAGACGAGCGAAGGAAGTAAAGATAAAGTCTTAGATGGAGATAACACGACATACTGGACAAGTCAGAAAGTGGAAGAAGGTACTGTAAGCAGCGATAATGCATGGCTGCAAGTTGACTTGGGTGCGACGTATAAATTGGATCAGGTTGACTACACACCGCGTTATTATAATGATGCAAAGAACTACTGGCATTGTACAGGTAATATTAAGAATCTGATTGTAGAAATTAGAAAAGACGGAGAGGATACATGGACTTCGGTAACAGGAGAAAACGGGCTTGATCTTTCGGACAAGATTGTGAATAAGAATGATCAGACACTTTTCCCGGCAGAAGTTACATTTGAGGCACAGGAAGCTAGATATGTACGTATCAGTGGAACGTCTTCTTATCACTGGCAAGCAACTGATGAAAATAAGTATATTACAGTCGGTGATCTTGCGATCTATGGAGAGAAAGTAGAAGCAAAGAACATTGCAAAGGATGCAAATGTAACGGCAAAATGGACGGCAGATGACACAGATGCAGCAAAAGGCGGCGACAGACCGATGTCTATGGCTGTTGACGGAAACAAAACTGATTTTGGTTCAAACTATGCCGAGTTCGGTGCGGACAATAGACGTGAATCATCTTATATGCAGGTTGATTTAGGCGCTGTATGTGATGTGAACTCTCTGTCACTGTATCGTTACTGGGGCGATGGTAGAACATATGGCGATACAGTAGTAGCTGTAGCAGAAAAAGAAACAGACTTTGCAGAAGGAAAAGCTACAATCGTCTATAATGCGGATGATCAGAATGTTCATAAACTGTATACACAAGCACCGGAAAAATTCGATGAAGACTATGCAGAAACTGCACAGGGTAAATCATGGACGCTTCCGGAAGGAACGAAAGCACAGTTTGTTCGCGTTTACATGTACGGAAGAGCAAACAATGACACAACAACAAACCACGTTGTAGAGCTTGAAGTATACGGAACAAAACCGGAAGAAGGCGAGACACCGGGCGTAGACATTACAGCCTTGATCGAAAGATTGAGCGTATTGTCAGCGGTAGATACGTCTAACGCAACAACAGATAGCGCAGCAGCGTTTAATGCTCTTCTTAAAGAAGGATATGATCTTGTGGCGACAGGAGCACAGACACAGGAAGAAGTAGCTGCTATGATTAAGAAACTGGAAGGCGCAGAAGCTAAACTTGTAGATGCATCCGCTCTGAAGAAAGCAATCGCAGACGCAGAGAAGAAAGTTGAAACAAGTACAGTAACAAGTGCAGAGCCGGTAAAAGCTAAAATTGCAGAAGCAAAACAGCTTCTTGTAAACGGTACAAAAGATGCGATCGACGCAATGGTTGCAGAATTAACTGAAGCTGTGAAAGGACTTGTTGCTCGCGGAGATGTAACAGATCTGAAAGCTTTGATCGATCAGTACGCAAAAGAGAATTTGAAAGCAGAGGATCATACAACATCTACATGGAGCGCTTATGAGACTGCTCTGAATGCGGCAGACGCAATCGTAACAGATAACAGCAACAGCGATCAGGCGGCGGTAGATGCAGCGAAGAAAGTGTTAGAAGATGCACATGCAGCATTGGCAAAACGCGGAAACACAGATGCATTGAAAGCTCTTATTGAAGAGTACAAAGAACTGAAAGAAGCGGATTACACACATGAGACATGGGTGAAATACGAAGAAGCTCTTGAAGCTGCAAATGGAATCGTGGCAGACAACAGCAATAAGACACAGGCAGAAGTAGATGCGGCGAAAGACGCATTGAAAGCGGCAAAAGAAGCTCTCGTAAAAGCTCCGGTAGATCCGCAGCTTGATAAGAGCAAACTGCAGGCAGCAGTAGATGCGGCAAAAGCAAAAGACGAAAACGCATATACAACAGCTTCTTACAATGCAATGGAAAAAGTTCTTGCAGAAGCAGAAGAACTTCTGACAAACGGTAAGGATCAGGCGGCAATCGATGCGAAAGCAAAAGATTTGAATGATGCGGTTGCTGCGCTTGTAGAACGTGGAAACACAGATGCGTTGAAAGCTTTGATCGCAGAATATAAAGCAGAAGGTCTGAAAGAGGCAGACTACACAACAGATTCCTGGAAAGCGTACACAGATGCGTTGACAGCGGCAGAAAAAGTTGTGAAAGACAACAGCAATCTTGATCAGGCAGCGGTAGACGCAGCGAAGAAAGCGTTAGAAGATGCTCATACAGCATTAGTAAAAGTAGAGCAGATCAATAAAGAGGCGTTAAAAGCAGCAATCGATGCAGCGAAAGCGGCTGATGCGAACTTGTACACAACAGATTCTTACAAAGCAATGAAAACAGTTCTTTCAGATGCAGAAAAGGTACTGAAAGACAGCAAAGATCAGACGGAGATCGATGCAGCAGCAAAAGCGTTGAACGATGCGGTTACAGCGCTTGTACAGCGTGGAAACACAGATGCATTGAAAGCTTTGATCGAAGAGTATAAAGATCTGAAAGAGGCAGACTATACAGCAGATTCTTGGAAAGAATATGCAGATGCGCTGAAAGCGGCAAAAGCAATCGTGGAAGACAACAGCAACAGTGATCAGGCAGCGGTAGACGCAGCGCTTAATGCGTTAAGAGACGCTCGCGTAGCATTGAAGCTTTCCGGAAAACCGTCTGTTGATAAGAGCGAGCTTCAGGCAGCTTACGACAAGTACAAAGATAAGAAGAACGACGGTTACACAGCAGAGAGCTGGGCGAAGTTTGAAAACGCTCTGAAATCTGCTAAGGCAATCTTGGATAACGAGGCTGCAACAGCAGATCAGGTAAAAGCTGCTTTGGCACAGTTGAATTCAGCGGCAGAAGGTTTGACGAAGACACAGACTCCGCCGAAGAATGATCCGCAGACTCCGTCAACTCCGTCACAGGGCGGAAGCGTACAGACAGGAGATACGGCACATGTAGCTCTGTGGCTTGTACTTGCGGGAATGTCGGTAATTGCTTATGTAGCGGTTAGAAGAAAAAGAGCATAGTGAAAACTTGTCTTTTGATTAAGGCAGTAAACATTTAAGCTTTTATGGAATAGGGCGTTCGGTAACGGACGCCTTATTCTTTTTTGCAGAGACAGCAACATTGTCAGAAAATTCATACAATATAAAAGTAAAATGTAATTATTTAAAGTTTTTTATAAAAATGTATTGACAAAATAAAACTCAGGTGATATTATAAAGACATCCAAAAGAGATACAACAAAATAAAAACAAAAGCATCTCAAAAGGATATTTAACTAAGAAGGCATCGTATCAGTTGCCCGATTAGATTAAAAATAAACGGATAGCAGGAGGGAAAGACCAATGGACAGCGTGATTTCAGTGAATCATCAATATGTTAGTGGTACGGCAAGTGTAAGTTCCTGTGGAGAAGAGACCTTTGCTCAAGGATAGATGATCCGGAATAAAAATAACGAAAGAATTGATCGGAGAGTTGGAAGTCCGGATAGAGATCAGAAAGATTTAACATTTGCAGACATATTGAATATAGATACCACATATAGCAGAATTTCAAAAGATGTGTAAAGAAACATTGAGTAGATTATCATTCGTGCATATCGGGTTTAATATGTGTGGTGGTACCGGAAACAAGGAACGTAAGTGATATGTGATAAGGATACTGTTATGAACTCGAATTTGTTAATTGAAGGAGGGAAGATTTAATAAGCAGGTCTTAATAAATCGACCGCAGATCAAATAACAATGGCAGAGGTCTTACAGGAACAGAATCTAATATTTGCCTCCGATTTAAAAATAAAGAGAATATGAAAAAATTAAATAGATTATAAAAATGCATCTTCAATGTTAATTGAGGGTGCATTTTTTTGACATTGCGAAATGCATATGATAAAATATTGAAAGATATAGTATGTAAAGAAACATAGAAGGAAAGACACTGCCCTGTACAAAACTATTTTTTAATGAGGTGAATGCGGTGGATAAATACGAATATAAATCAAAGACTGAACGGATGCTCGAACTTATGGAGAGCGGCGCGTACAGCAGAGCGGCGGCGATCGCAGATGAAATTGACTGGAGGCGCGTGCGCAATGCAGTGATGTTGTCAAACGTCAGTGAAATTTATGAAAAAACCGGAGAATATCAGAAGGGATATGACATTTTGACGCTTGCATATCAGCGGGCGGAAGGAAGCCGTAAGATTATCAGCCGTCTGTGCGGATTGGCTCTTAAGACGGGAAATGTCGATGAGGCGATCGATTTTTACGATGAGTTTATGCAGATCGCGCCGAAAGACCCGAATCAGTACATTTTAAGATATAAGATTCTCCGCGCGCAGAGGGCGCCGATCGAGCAGCAGATCGAAGCTCTTGAAGAATATAAGAAATCCGAATATATTGAAGAGTGGGCATATGAACTGGCGAAGCTGTATCAGGAAGCCGGTATGACATCAGAATGTCTGGAAGAGTGTGACGATTTGATTCTTTGGTTCAGCGAGGGGCAGTATGTCTATAAGGCGATGGAACTGAAGATGCAGTACAAACCACTGACTCCTTCCCAGCAGGAAAAGTACGATAAGCGTTATGCAAGGACGTCCGAGGAGACAGAGGAGATTCCTGATATTTTTTCTTATGCAGAGGCAGATGAATCCGAGCAGGAGGAAGAAGAAAACGGTTTGCCGGGAGCTGAACTTATGGCTGCCGACTCCGAAGTTGCCGATGCTGATTTCGCTGCCGAACAGCAGGTGAACGCACGAGTTCCGAAGGGAATGGAGGAACTTGTTCCGGACATGATGCCGGAAACGATCTCAGAAGGAGTAAGAGAGATCACTTTGCCGAACGACCCGGTGGAAGTAGATACGGAAGCGTGGGAAGCCGACGAGATCAAGGCGTTAGAAGCGGATTCACCGGCGGAGGATGCAGAGGATCATGTTGAACAGGACGAGCAGGTGCCGATAGATGCGGAAGATGCCGGGCAGACAGAAGACGCACATCTGCCGACGGATGTTTCCGAAGCAGAAGGAGTCGATGAGCCGGAGGAGCGCGTACCGGAAGGAATAAAAGGACCGGATGTGCTGGAGACAACCGCAGAGCCGGAAGAAGAAAGGCAGCCTGCTAAAAAGAAACTGGGAGATACGATGCCGTTAGACGTTGCATTGAGAAAACTTCTTCATCCGGAGTTGGAAGAATTGACGGCAGATGATTTCCAAGACGAGACAGCTCCGATGGATTTTAATTTTGAAGATGAAGAAGAGTCGGAATCTGATTTGACGGAAACGGGAGCGATGGACTTTGACTTTGAAGATGAAGAAGAGCCGGAGTTTGATTTAACGGAAACGGGAGCGATGGATTTCGACTTTGAGAATGAAGAAGAGCCGGAGTTTGACTTGACGGAAACGGGAGCGATGGACTTTGACTTTGAAGATGAAGGAGAGCCGGAGTTTGACTTGACGGAAACGGGAGCGATGGACTTTGATTTTGAAGACGAAGAAGAGTCGGAGTTCGATTTGACGGAAACAGGAGCGATGGATTTTGACTTTGAGGATGAAGAGGAGTCGGAATTCGGCAAAGAAAAGGATATGGGAAATACATCCCAGATCAAATTCCGTCCGGTAAGAAAAGATGAGATCGAGGATGAAGAAGGTCTTGCGGATCTGGAGCAGGCGATCGGAGAGATTGAGTCGGTTGCAGATATAGACATGGTAAGTCGTTTGAAAGAGGAAAAACGCCGCGCCGCATTACAGGCAGAAGAAGAGGCGAAAGCGGAAGAAGCCGCAAGAGCAGAAAAGGCGGCACAAGCAGAAGAAGCCGCAAGAGCGGAAGAGGCGGCACAAGCAGAAGAAGCCGCGCAAGCGGAGGAGGCAGCGCAAGCGGAAGCGGCCGCTGAAACAAAAGAGGACGATCAGATTACAGGTCAGATCAGTTTGGAAGATATCCTTTCGGGATTTGAAGAAAATGCAGGAGAGGATGAGCCGGTTGAAGAGGGGACGGATGCAGAAGGAGCATCCGAATCGGAACAAGAAGAAGTTATAGATTCAGCAGGGGATACAGCAAAAGGGGATACTATGGAGACGAATAAGAAAACAACACCGATTTTACCGCCGGATATTCAACGTATGATTGATGAAATTGAGGGAATTATCCCGCCGGAAGAAGAAAAGAAAGAACCTACAGGAGTATATCTTAAGAGAAAAGAAGAACCAAGCGAAAACATGGGTCAGGTTGCGGAGGATCTTAGAATCGACGATGATTTTGATGATGACTTTGACGAAGATTTAGACGAGGAGTTCGAGGAAGATTTGGATGACGATTACTTTGAAGAAGACTACTATGAGGAAGCAGACGAAGTGATCGAAGAGCCGGAAGAAGATTACTATGAAGAATCAGAGGAAGTGATCGAAGAACCGGAGGAAGATTACTACGAAGAAGCAGACGAAGTGATCGAAGAGCCGGAAGAAGATTACTATGAAGAATCAGACGAAGTGATCGAAGAACCGGAGGAAGATTACTATGAAGAATCAGAGGAAGTGATCGAAGAACCGGAAGAAGATTACTATGAAGAATCAGAAGAAGTGATTGAAGAACCGGAAGAAGATTACTACGAAGAAGCGGATGAAGTGATCGAAGAGGCGGAAGGAAACGCAGATGACGAGTATTTCTTCGGGGAAGATGACGCGGAAGAGATTCAGGACATTGAGGATGAGTTCACAGTAAATCCTGATTATTCGGGAGAGGATGACGACAGAGAGATTCCTGATGATGACGAGCCGATCGACATTATGTCGGCGACGACACCGCTTAGCCGTAAAGAGACTGCGAAGCTGATTGCGACAGGTAAGACTGCGCCGCTTCCGCTCGATGAGATCTCGGATGCATTGTCAATGGATACCGGTTTTGTCGTACATGGAAGATATGACCTTGAGATGCAAAGCGGTATCGGAACGAGAGCCGGACTTACAGAGGAACAGAAGAAACTGTTTTCTTACTTTGTTCCGGTGCGCGGAATGAGCGAACAGCTTGTCGATGTGCTTGAGCAGGATAAGAACTGTACGAACAGAAAAGGGACTTCGAGAACGGGCAACTTGCTTATCATTGGAAATAAAGGCAACGGAAAAACGGTTCTTGCCGTTGACGTCGTGAAAGCGATCCAGAAGCAAAGAGACATCCGTCAGGGCAAGGTCGCGATCGTGACAGGAGATTCTCTGAATAAGAAGAAGATCAGCGATATTGTCGAAAAACTTTACGGCGGCGCTCTGATCATTGAGAAAGCGTCCAAAATGAATGAAAAGACAGTTGCGCGTCTTAATAAAGCGATGGAGCAGGATACAGGCGAGATGCTGATCGTCTTGGAAGAGCAGAGAAAGCCGCTTGACAGACTGTTGTCATCGAACAGAGAATTCAGGAAAAAATTCACATCAAGACTGGAAGTGCCGATTTTCATCAACGATGAGCTTGTTACGTTCGGTCAGACGTATGCGAAAGAAAACGGATATCACATTGACGAGATGGGAATTCTTGCGCTGTATAGTAAAATTGATTCTCTGCAGAGAGAAGATCATTTTGTGACGGTTGCGGAAGTGAAAGAAGTTATGGATGACGCGATCCGTCATTCTCAGAAGGCGTCCGCGAAGAAATTGATGCGGAAAGTTTTCGGAAGAAATACAGACGAGTCAGACCGTATTATTCTTTCTGAAAAAGATTTTAATATATAAAGAAGCACGATAATAGACTATAATTTAAAATGTGTGCATAAATAGACAAAATACAAGAGAAACGGGCGGGAAAGAGCTGTCTGTTTCTCTTTATTTTTTGGACGGAATCAAGTATAATGAAACTATCACGGAAGCGGGCAGAAACGCTTCGATATTTTATTATGAGGAAACGGCGAGGTGGGCTTTTATGGCAAGGAGAAAAGGTGCGGGCAGAAACGCGGCAAAAAGTGCAGGCAAAGGCATCGTGAATCATGCAGCCGGCGGTATGGCGGGCAGTGCGGTGAAAAAGGCGTCAGGCGGCGCAAGCCGGAACAGGGCGAATAGTCCGGCGAAAAACACTGCGGCGGATGCGGCAAGTATGAAAGCGAATGAACATGCCTATGAGATAGGAGAATTGGATCATTACCTGTTTGGTCAGGGAAACCATTACGAGATCTATAAAAAATTAGGCGCACATAAAGTAGTGAACGACAAAACGGAGGGCGTTTATTTCGCGGTATGGGCGCCGAATGCGAAGAATGTGTCTGTAGTCGGGGAATTTAATGACTGGAATTTGGAAAGAGACAGAATGGAGCGTCAGGAGCCTCTAGGTATTTATGTGAAGTTTGTACCGGAAGCGAAAGAAGGACAGCTTTATAAGTTCTGTATTGAGACGCAGAAAGGCGAGCTTCTTTATAAGGCGGATCCGTTTGCAAATTATGCGGAGCTTCGTCCGGGAACGGCGTCTCGTATTACGGATCTTTCCCGTATAAGATGGACGGATGACGCATGGATGAAAGCGCGGAAGACATGGAATCATAAGAAGAATCCGATGTCGATCTATGAAGTTCATATGGGTTCGTGGATGCGTCACCCGGGAAGGGAAGATGAAGGATTCTACACATACAGAGAGTTCGCCGAGGCGATCGTAAAATATGTAAAAGAGATGGGATACACTCATGTAGAACTGATGGGCATTGCAGAGCATCCGTTTGACGGTTCGTGGGGATATCAGGTTACGGGATATTATGCGCCGACTTCAAGATACGGAAGTCCTGAAGATTTTGCATATCTGGTTGACCTTCTGCATAAAAACAATATAGGAGTGATTCTTGACTGGGTTCCGGCGCATTTTCCGAAAGATGCTCACGGGCTTGCTGATTTTGACGGAACTCCGACATTCGAGTATGCAGATCCCAGACTCGGAGAACATCCGGATTGGGGAACGAAAGTATTTGATTACGGAAAAGCGGAAGTGCGCAACTTCCTGATTGCAAACGCATTATTCTGGATCGAACATTTCCATGTGGACGGGCTCCGTGTGGATGCTGTTGCGTCGATGCTCTATCTTGATTACGGAAAACAGGACGGACAGTGGGTCGCGAACAAATACGGAGGCAACGAGAATCTTGAGGCGATCGATTTCTTTAAACATTTGAATTCGGTTGTTCTGGGACGGAACAAAGGCGCTGTGATGATCGCGGAAGAATCGACGGCATGGCCGAAGGTGACAGGATCGCCCGAAGACGACGGCCTTGGTTTCAGCCTGAAATGGAATATGGGATGGATGCACGATTTTACGGAGTACATGAAACTTGATCCGTATTTCCGTAAAAATGCACATCATATGATGACGTTTGCGATGCAGTATGCATACAGTGAAAATTATATTCTTGTGTTGTCGCATGACGAAGTTGTTCATCTGAAGTGTTCGATGATCAATAAAATGCCGGGACTTGGGTTCGATAAATTTGCCAACCTAAAAGCAGGCTATGCGTTTATGATGGGCCATCCGGGAAAGAAACTTCTGTTCATGGGTCAGGAATTTGCACAGCTTAGAGAATGGAGCGAAAAGAGAGAGATCGATTGGTTCCTGCTCGCCGAACCTGAGCACAGAGATATTCAGAACTGGTATCGGGATCTGCTTCATTTGTATAAAAACAATAAAGCTCTTTATGAAATGGACAATGATCCGGCGGGATTTGAGTGGATCAATGCGGATGATATTTTCAGAAGTATTTACAGCTTTGTAAGACATTCCAAGAATAAAGAAAAGAATTTGCTTTTCGTCTGCAACTTTACTCCTGTGGAAAGAGAAGATTACAGAGTCGGCGTTCCGACGAGGAAAACGCTGAAGCTTGTTTTGAACAGTGATGAGGAAAAGTACGGAGGAAAAGGGGAAAAACGTCCGCTTACTTACAAACCGGTGAAAAAGGAATGCGACGGTCAGGCGTATTCGATCGCATACCCGCTTCCGGCCTATGGTGTGGCAGTGTTTGAGTATTAAGATGTCAGGCAGCTTCTGACTTGAAACCGGAACCCCATTGGATTTAACCGGTGGGCGGTTCACTATTATATAAAAGGTAAAAAATGCAGAGCAAACTGCCGCAAAATAGATGGGGGATTTTTAAAATAGCCTGTCTGTTTTGCGGCGGTTTTGTTTTTACCGGCAAAGTGAGGAGGAACAGCAGATGAAAAATTATTCGGAAGATCCGAACAGACAGTATCATATACAAACTGCAAAAGGGGAAATCGGGAAGTACGTCATTATGCCCGGAGATCCGAAAAGATGTGTGAAGATCGCGCAATATTTAGATAACCCGGTGTTGATTGCAGATAACAGAGAGTATGTGACATATACAGGAACGCTCGATCAAGTGAAGGTAAGCGTTACATCTACGGGAATAGGAGGACCGTCGGCAGCTATTGCAATGGAAGAACTTTGTAGGTGCGGTGCGGATACGTTTATCAGGATCGGAACTTGCGGCGGAATGCAGACAGATGTGAAAAGCGGAGATATCGTTGTGTCAACAGGGGCAATCAGGATGGAAGGAACGAGCAGGGAGTATGCGCCGATCGAATTTCCGGCAGTGCCCGATCTGACAGTGACGAATGCGCTTGTGAAAGCTGTTAAATCAAAAGGATATCCGTTCCATACGGGAGTTGTACAGTGCAAAGATTCGTTTTACGGTCAGCATGAACCGGAGAGAAAGCCGGTAGGCTACGATCTGCTTCATAAGTGGGAGGCGTGGAAACAACTCGGCTGTCTTGCCTCGGAAATGGAATCGGCGGCTCTGTTTGTTGTGGCGAGCAGCCTTGGGGTGCGGGTCGGCTCGTGTTTTCTTGTGATCGCGAATCAGGAACGTGAGAAAGCAGGACTTGAGAACCCGGTAGTGCACGATACGGACATGGCGATCCGGGTGGCAGTGGACGCGATCCGCAGATTGATTTCCGAAGAACGGAAAAAAGAGTAGAATGCATATAAAGAAAATGACAACGAGAAGAAAAGAGCGGGAGAAAAGAAAAACGGAAAAATGAATGGGGGAGATAAGCGGGAAAAATAAATGAAAGAAAATAAACGCGAGAAAAGAAATGAGGGGAAAAAGCGGGAAAAATAAGTGAAAGAAAATAAATGCGGAAAATAAAGAGAGGAAATAAACGGTCAAATGAAGGATATGAATGAAAAAGAAATTTTACGGCATGTGGATCACACATTGCTGTCGCAGGAAGCTGTGTGGGATGAGATTCGTCAGGTATGTGATGATGCGGTGAAATATGATACGGCGTCAGTCTGTATTCCTCCAAGTTATGTGAAGCAAGCGGCGGAATATGTAGGCGGAAGAGTTCCGATTTGTACTGTGATCGGTTTTCCGAACGGTTACGAGACGACTGCCGTAAAGGAATTTGAGACAAAAGATGCGATCGCAAACGGAGCGGATGAGATCGATATGGTTATCAATATCGGATGGCTGAAAGACAGAAAATACGATCAGATCGAAGAAGAAATCCGCATTCTGAAAAATGCGTGCGGCAGTAAAGTTCTTAAAGTGATCATAGAAACATGTCTTTTGACAGATGAAGAAAAAGTGAAAATGTGTGAGATCGTCACTCGTTCGGGAGCGGATTATATTAAAACGTCCACAGGTTTTTCAAAAGCAGGCGCGACTTTTGACGATATCAGCCTGTTTGCGGATCATGTCGGCGGTAACGTGAAGATGAAAGCGGCGGGCGGCATTTCCTCGATGGAAGACGCGGAAAAGTTTCTGGAGCTTGGGGCAGACAGACTCGGAACGAGCCGCATTGTAAAAATCGTGAAAACGGAAGAAGAAAACCCGGCGGAAGGAACTTGTGAAATGGAATTATCGCAGGGAATGATCGCAAAGTTAATTGAGACAGCGACTGCACAACTGGCGTATTCATACAGTCCCTACTCGGGATTTAAAGTAGGCGCAGCTCTTTTGGCTGAAAGCGGCAGGATCTATACCGGATGCAATATAGAAAATTCTGCATTTTCACCGACAAATTGTGCGGAGAGAACTGCGTTTTTTAAGGCGGTGAGCGAAGGAGAAAGGAAGTTTCGCGCAATTTGCATCATCGGTGGAAAAGATATTTCAGAAACAGTATGTACGCCTCCTTGCGGAGTGTGCCGTCAGGTTATGGCAGAATTTTGCGATCCGAAGAAGTTCAAGGTGATATTGGCATCAGGCAGGGAAAAGTATAGAATCCTTCGGTTGGAAGAACTTTTGCCGTTTGGGTTTGGGTCGGAGTATCTGTAGGAACGATTGACAAGAAAAAGAAAACATGACATAATAAATTAACCAAAAGGTTAATGTGAGGGTGATGTATTGAGTGGAAATAACATATGCGAATGGAAAAGTTGAAAAATACTTTAAAGATTATAAAAAGATGCAAAAGAAACTGCCTTTTGAGTGGGTGAAAACAATAAAAAAGCATATGGACAGACTAAAAGCGGCGGAATGTTTTGGAGATTTTTTGAAATTGAGATTAGGAAAGCCTGAACAGTTAGAAGGATGCGAAAGTATTCGATATTCGTTGCATGTAGCGGCAAATGTAAGATTGATTATCGAGCCGAATGCCGAACAGGATACGGTTATGATTTGTACGGAAATAGAAGTGGAAGGAGTGAGTGATTATCATGGCAGCAAAGAAAATTGGTATATCCCGTGATTTAATAATTCACCCGGGAGAAACGATTGCAGACGTCTTGGAAGAACGTGGAATCACACAGAGTGAACTGGCGTCGAGTGCAGGCGTTTCTCCGGCTTACGTAAGCAATGTTATTGCCGGAAAGAAAGGGATATCTGCAAACTTTGCCAGAGGATTAGAGTATGCAATCGGAGTACCAAAGTCTTTTTGGCTGAATCTTCAGGCGAACTATGAGGCGGAACTTTTGGAAGCAAATGAATTACAGACGATTACGGAAGAAGAGCGTATCGTGAGGGAAGACTTAAAAGAAATTGTGAAATACTTTAGAGAAAGAGGCATGATGCCTAGTCGTGAAAATAAAGATGATTCGATACTTTCTCTTCGTAAAATTCTGCAGATTAGTAATTTGGTAAATTTAAATGAAATAATTCCCGGGGGAGCATTTCGGATGTCCGGAAACTTATCGGTAAATAGAAATGTGTTGGGGGCATGGATTCGTTTGTGTCAAATTTTGGAGAATAATCAAAATGTTTCAACAAAGTTTGAAGTAGAGCATATAAACGAATTGATAGGTAAAATAAAAAATGTTATGTGTCAGAAGAATGTGGATTTTCAAAATCATTTGAAAACTGTATTGGGAGAATATGGCATAGATTTTTCTGTTGTGAAAAATTTTAGAGGAGCGCCTGTGCAAGGGTATATTTTTCGGCGGAGCGATGGGGTGTATCAAATGGTTTTGACGATAAGGGGAGCGTTTGCGGATATTTTTTGGTTTTCTTTATTTCATGAACTGGGACATATTGTAAATGGAGATATAGGTAAAAGTATTAAATTTATAGATGACGGGAGTGATGTGGATAAGGAGACGGCAGCAGATCTTTTTGCGAGAGATAGACTTTTGTCACCGGAGAGTTATGCAAGTTTTATCCAAAAAGGAGACTTTACATTTGAAGCAATCTGTAGTTATGCACGGACTCAGAATGTGATGCCTTACATTGTTATCGGAAGACTTCAAAAGGAGAAATATCTGGATTATCATCAGTATAGTAATTACAAATTGCGGTATAAATGGGGAGACTGTTCATAAGAATAAAGTGGATACAGTATTGATTTATTGGGAATAAGGGCAAGATATAAGAGTGTTGTACAGGGAGATGGGATAATGGAAATGTATAAAAGAATATTTGTAATCGTTCTTGATTCTCTCGGGATCGGGGCGATGCCGGATGCGGCTCGGTTCGCAGATGAAGGCGCGGATACGTTCGGACATATTTTGGAGAAAACAAAAACTTTGAATATTCCGAATCTTCGCAGGCTTGGGTTTCTGAACTTAAAGTGCGGCGGAGATATGAAAGGCGTCGAGTCTCCCGAGGGGCGCTTCATGCGGATGCGGGAAGCGAGCAACGGAAAAGATACGATGACCGGACACTGGGAGATGATGGGGATTAAAACGGAAAAGCCGTTTCGGACTTTTACGGAACATGGATTTCCGGCAGAATTGATCAAGGAGCTGGAGAAACAGTGTGGGAAAAAGGTGATCGGAAATAAAAGCGCGAGCGGTACTGAGATTATAGAAGAGCTGGGCGAGGAAGAGATTCGTACAGGATCTATGATCGTGTATACGTCGGCGGATTCGGTTATGCAGATCTGCGGAAATGAAGAGACTTTCGATCTGGAAGAACTGTATCGGTGCTGTGAGACTGCAAGGCGGATCACGATGAAAGATGAATGGCGCGTAGGAAGGGTGATCGCAAGACCGTATATCGGAATGAAAAAAGGTGAGTTTAAAAGGACGAGCAATCGGAGAGACTACGCGTTGAAGCCGCCGGCGCCCACTGTTTTAAATGCTCTGAAAGATGCGGGGAATGATGTGATCGGCGTGGGAAAGATTCATGACATTTTCTGCGGGGAAGGGATTACGAAAACATATCATTCGGAAAGTTCCGTTCATGGGATGGAACAGACGATCGATGTGTGCAAAGAGGAATTTACGGGACTGTGTTTTGTAAACCTTGTTGATTTTGACGCATTATGGGGGCATCGGAGAAATGTAGAAGGGTATGGCAAAGAGATCGAAAAGTTTGATGAGAAACTCGGCGTTTTGCTGGAATGTCTTTCGCAGGATGATCTATTGATCCTGACCGCAGATCACGGGAATGATCCGACATACAAGGGAACGGATCATACGAGAGAGTATGTTCCTTTCCTTGCATACAGCAAAAGAATGCAGGCGGGAGGTCCGCTTCCGGAAGCAGAGACGTTTGCGGTGATAGGGGCGACTGTAGCAGAGAACTTCGGAGTAGATATGCCGAAAGGAACGATAGGATATTCTGTTTTAAGCAGGCTGCAGCAGTAGTAAACCGTGAAAATGTAAAAAAATCAAAGCGGAAGTAGGATGAAAAACTGTAAAAATGTAAAAAACCGGACAGTTAAAGCTGTGAAAACTTATAGAAATATGAAAAGTTAAAAAGCCGGAAGTCGGAAAAAATGTAAAAAATGAAAAGCCGATGAGAATACAGGATAAAAATATAGGAAAATATAGAGAGAAAAGTGAAAATTAAGGATTGTCGGAAAACTTAATTTATTGTATAATATTCGATTGAGAAAATGAAATGAGAACATGGGACAATACAGGAGGAAGAAAGATGGCAAAAAGAAATGATATCCACAAGGTACTTATCATCGGCTCCGGCCCGATCATTATCGGACAGGCTTGTGAATTCGATTATTCCGGAACACAGGCTTGTAAAGCATTGAGAAATTTAGGATACGAGATTGTATTGGTGAATTCAAACCCGGCGACAATCATGACGGATCCGGAGATTGCTGACGTTACTTATATTGAACCTTTGAATGTTGACAGAATAGAACAAATCATAAAAAAAGAAAGACCTGATGCATTACTGCCGAATCTCGGTGGACAGTCCGGTCTTAATTTATGCTCAGAACTGGCGCAGGCGGGCGTTTTGGAGAAATATAACGTAGAAGTTATCGGCGTACAGGTCGATGCGATCGAGCGAGGAGAAGACAGAATCGAATTTAAGCACACGATGGATCAGCTCGGTATAGAGATGGCTCGAAGCGAGGTTGCATATTCTGTAGACGAGGCTCTTGCGATTGCGGAGAAGCTTGGATATCCGGTAGTTCTTCGTCCTGCTTATACGATGGGCGGCGCAGGCGGCGGTCTTGTATATAATGTAGATGAATTGAAAACAGTATGCGCCAGAGGTCTTCAGGCAAGTCTTGTAGGTCAGGTTCTTGTAGAAGAATCTATCTTGGGATGGGAAGAGCTGGAACTTGAAGTTGTCCGCGACGCAGAGGGCAATATGATCACTGTATGCTTTATCGAAAATATCGATCCGCTCGGCGTTCATACAGGAGATTCTTTCTGCTCCGCTCCGATGCTTACGATCTCAGAAGAAGTTCAGCAGCGTCTGCAGGAAAAATCTCATAAAGTAGTAGATTCTGTTAAGGTGATCGGCGGCTGTAACGTACAGTGGGCGCATGATCCGAAGACAGACAGAGATATCATTATCGAGATCAACCCGAGAACGTCTCGTTCTTCGGCGCTTGCATCGAAAGCGACAGGATTCCCGATCGCGCTTGTATCCGCAATGCTTGCGACAGGCATGACGCTGAAAGATATTCCGTGCGGAAAGTACGGTACATTGGATAAATACGTTCCTGACGGAGATTATGTTGTGATCAAGTTCGCGCGCTGGGCATTTGAGAAATTCAAAGGTGTGGAAGACAAGCTTGGAACACAGATGCGTGCGGTAGGCGAAGTAATGAGCATCGGTAAGAACTTCAAAGAAGCGTTCCAGAAAGCGATTCGTTCTTTGGAGACAGGAAGATACGGACTCGGTCATGCGAAAGATTTTGACGGAAAAACAAAAGAAGAGCTTCTCAAGAGTTTGCGGTATGCGACAAGCGAGCGTTACTTTGTTATCTACGAAGCGCTGAGAAAAGGAGCTTCTGTAGAAGAGATCCATGAACTGACAAAAGTAAAACACTATTTCCTTGAGCAGATGAAAGAGCTGGTGGAAGAGGAAGAGGCTCTGCTTGCGTTTAAGGGAGGTTTGCCGGAAGACAATGCTCTTATCGCGGCGAAAAAAGACGGATTCTCTGATAAATATTTAAGCCAGATTCTTGAAGTGGATGAGGATGAGATCCGCAATAAGAGAATCAGCCTCGGCGTTGAGGAAACGTGGGAAGGCGTTCATGTAAGCGGAACGCAGGACAGAGCATATTACTATTCGACATATAACGGAACGGACAAAAACCCGATCAGTGAAGAGAAACCGAAGATCATGATCTTAGGCGGGGGACCGAACCGTATCGGACAGGGAATCGAGTTTGACTATTGCTGTGTACATGCGTCTCTTGCTTTGAAAAAGCTTGGTTTCGAGACGATCATTGTCAACTGTAACCCTGAAACGGTATCTACAGACTATGACACATCTGATAAACTGTATTTTGAGCCGCTTACACTGGAAGACGTACTGAGCATTTATAAGAAGGAAAAACCGGTCGGAGTGATCGCGCAGTTCGGAGGACAGACTCCGCTGAACCTTGCGGCAGATCTGGAAAGAAACGGCGTGAAGATCTTAGGTACGGCTCCGTCTGTTATCGATCTGGCGGAAGACCGCGATCTGTTCCGTGAAATGATGGATAAGCTTGAGATTCCGATGCCTGAGTCGGGAATGGCTGTTACGGTGGACGATGCTCTTGAAATTGCCGAGAAGATCGGTTATCCGGTTATGGTGCGTCCGTCTTATGTACTTGGCGGCCGTGGCATGGAAGTTGTATATGATGCGGAAAGCATGGTAGGATATATGAAAGCAGCAGTCGGTGTGACACCTGACCGTCCGATTTTGATCGACCGTTTCCTCGGACATGCAACAGAATGTGAAGCAGACGCGATCAGCGACGGCACACATGCGTTTGTTCCGGCGGTTATGGAACATATCGAGCTTGCGGGAGTACATTCCGGAGATTCGGCATGTATTATTCCTTCTAAAAATATTTCGGAAGAAAATGTAAAGACGATCAAAGAATATACGAGAAAAATCGCAGAAGAGATGCATGTGAAAGGTCTTATGAACATGCAGTATGCGATCGAAAACGGAAAAGTGTACGTATTGGAGGCGAACCCTCGTGCGTCAAGAACAGTGCCGCTTGTATCGAAAGTATGTAATATCCGCATGGTTCCGCTTGCCATCGACATTGTGACAAGTGAACTGACAGGAAGACCTTCACCGGTTCCGGCGTTAAAAGAGCAGAACATTCCGTACTACGGAGTAAAAGAAGCGGTATTCCCGTTCAATATGTTCCCGGAAGTAGACCCGCTGCTCGGACCGGAGATGAGATCGACCGGAGAAGTGCTCGGATTGTCCAAATCTTTCGGCGAAGCATTTTATAAGGCTCAGGAAGCAACACAGACAAAGCTTCCGCTTGAAGGTACGGTGCTGATCTCTGTAAGCAATCGTGATAAGCCGGAAGTTGTGGAAGTTGCGGCTGATTTTGCAAAAGCGGGATTCAAGATCATTGCGTCAGACCATACTTGCAGCCTGCTTAAAGAGAACGGAATCGAAGCAGAGAAGATCAATAAGCTTCAGGAAGGCCGTCCGAATATGCTTGATGTGATCACGAACGGAAAAGTTGACATGATCGTGAATACACCGTCAGGAAAAGAAAGTAAGAATGACGACAGCTATTTGAGAAAAGCTGCGATCAAAAAGAAAGTTCCGTATATGACGACAATGGCTGCTGCGAAAGCTGCCGCAAACGGAATTCTTGCAGTGAAGAAACATGGAAGCAAAGAAGTGAAATCACTTCAGGAAATTCACGGAGAAATTACGGACAAAGAATAGTATGATTCATTAATATAAGACAGGTTTTATGAAGATGCCGGCCGCATTTGCGGTTAGGCATCTTTTGTATAAAATGAAAGATATTTTCCTTTGGCAAATCAATCAGATGGTGTATATGTGAAAAAAATCAATAAAAATAAAGCTAAAATAGCCATATTATACAAAAAGCATAGATAAAAAGAAAAAAATACAAAAGAAGTGATAAAAAGTGTAAATATTATTGGGGGGGGTAATGCTATCATTTATAAGATGATGGGAGTAATGTGGTGAGCACATTCGTACATTACATTTTAAAAAGAAGGAGAGAAGTTTATGAAAAAGAGAATGTTCCATAAGGGAATGGCTGCGGTTCTCGCGGTATCGCTGACAACCGGCGGGGCTCTTCCGTTTATGGCTCAGACGGTTCATGCAGAAGACACTGCGGCAGAGCAGGGGCAGACGCCTGAGAAAAAGAGCGGTACTGTAACTCTTGAGAAGAAGAACGATGGTACGTATGTCTTCGGAAACGAATATCTGAAAAGAACGTTCAGTTTGAGCGCAGACAAAGTATTGTCAACAAAAGAGATTACAAACTATCGTACCGGAACTCCGACTGTGTTCACACCGCAGGCGGGCAGTGAAGAGTTTATAATCAACACGCTTGACAATAATTCCGAAGGGGAAGACAGCGGATTCGTAGCGCCTAAGAAAAAGTTGGAGACGACAGGTTGGAAGGCAACGGCGGACAGCGTTGCAGAGAATGAAGCGCCGAATGGCGGAGCAGACAAGATGTTCGACGGTGATAATAATACATATTATCATTCTAAATATGGGGATGGCGTGGATGCAGCGGTGAAAGAGTATCCGCATAATATTTATGTCGATTTTGGTTCGCAGAAGTCGTTCCAGTCTCTTCGCTATCAGCAGAGAGTGGATCAAAATGGAACTCCCACAGTGAGCGGGCATGTGAAAGGTTATAAGATTTATACCGGGGATAGCATCGATGCTCTGAAAACAACAGACGGTGCAAAACTGGTTGGTCAAGGTTCTTTTGAAAATAAAAAAGAAACATATGTGAACTTGGACGAAAAAGTGACAGCGCAGTATGTTCGTATTGAGTTTGTTGATTGTTATGAACCGTCAGCTGCAAATGTAAGCAAAGACGTAGCCTGCTGTTCGGAATTTGACTTTTTTGAAGATACAGCGACGTTCCCTGTAGTGGATAACGCGACACAGCTTAAGACGAGCGAAATGAAAGTGCAGGGCGAACCTCAACTGACAGAAAAGGACGGAGTGAAAACGCTGACGTTTACGTTTGAGCCGAAGAGAGTAAGAGGTGTAGATTACACGATCAAAGAAGTGATCACGATGAAAGACGGAGATTCTTTCATGAGAAAACACCTCGATATTTCTGTTGGGGAAGGGCAGGCAGAAAAAGCGAAGATCGATTATATCGATCTGGAAAATATGAACATCGCACAGACTGATCTGAAACAGAATGAATACTGGACGATCAGTGACACTATGGCGGACAATCCTGACATGGGCGGAATGAAAGGCGATTATCTGGAGCTTGGACAGCCGTACTATGTAGGTGCGATGTACTGGGGATGTGAGTTCCCGGAGACAGAGAACAAAATTAAAGGTTCTAATTCCTTTATCCGTTACTACTATGGAAAATCATTGAAATCCGATGATAAGTTTGAGTATAACGAAGGAAACGAAAACGGAAAGATGACGACGTGGGACGCTGTCGTAGGAGCTGCCCGAAGCAGAGATTACAGCGTGACACAGAGCGATTTCTATGAATATATCGAGACGATCGCAATAGATACGGAGTTCCGTCAGCAGTACAACTCATGGTACGACAACATGAAGGAGATCACGGACGAGATTATTCAGAAGAGTTTCTTCGAGATTGAGAAAGGATTCACACAGTACGGGATAGCTCCTCTTGATTCTTATGTTGTAGACGATGGATGGACGAATTACAGCTCCTTCTGGGATTTTAATAATAAGTTTCCGAATGAGCTTTACAACTCCAGTCTGCAGGTGAATCAGCTTGCGTCCAACTTCGGACTGTGGCTTGGACCAAGAGGCGGATATGGAACAGAAAGAACGATTGCGAATTGGATTGCAAGTAATGGTTTGGGTTCTGTAAATAATCAATCGGGTGGAGATATTAATATTTCTGATGCGAGATATCTGACGAAATTGAATAAAGATGTTTTCTGCGAGTATCAGGATAAGTTTGATATCAACTACTGGAAACTGGATGGAATGCTCTTAAATCCATCGACAGAGCAGTCCGAATATTATGTGACAGGTAATCCGCTTTATACGATTTCAGAGACATACGAGAGATGGACGGATATTTTTGAAGATATGCGTGACAACAGAGCGGGAAAAGACCTTTGGCTTAATATGACTTCTTACACAAACCCGAGTCCGTGGCACGTTCAGTGGGTGAACAGCGTATGGATGCAGAATACGGGAGATACAGGTTATACGGATAGCTTTAATGCAACGGATGAAGAAGCGATGCTTACATACCGTGACAACGCTTATTATAACTTCTTAAATGAAAGAGAGTGGCAGCTTCCGAACAAATATTTTTATAACCATGACCCGGTTTACGGATTGACTGCAAACGATGCTTATCATAGACCGGATATCAAATATACAGATGATGAGATGAGAAATCACCTGTATATGCTCGGAACGAGAGGAACGGCATTCTGGGAGTATTATTATAGTTACTCCATGTTTGATGACAATAAATGGCAGATCAACGCGGAAGCGGCAAAATGGATCGAAGACAATTTCGACATTCTTCAGAAATCACAGATGTTCGGCGGAAAACCGAATGACGGAAATGTTTACGGATATTCCTGCTGGAACGGAAAAGAGGGAATTCTCTCGATCAGAAATCCGAAGAATGAAGCACAAAGTTATAAAGTAACTTATGACAGACTGATCGGCGTCGGAGAAGATCTCGGAACTGTTTACGGAAAGGTTGTCGTAGGAGATCAGAGACACCAGACAGATGAACCGCTTACATATGGCAAGGAAGTGACATACACGCTTAATCCGAAGGAAGTTTTGATCCTGCAGTTTGGTGAGAAAGATGAAACTCCTGCGAAAATCCTTTCTGTAGAAGGAAACGGAAAAGAAGCAGAAGTTGAATTTGACGAGACGATCCGTACGCCGGAAGCGGGAATGTTTAAGGTAGACGGATACGAAGTGACAAAGGCAGAATTGAAAGCCGACAGACGTACAGTGAAACTGACTTTGGATAAGGAACTGAAAGATGCCCGGACAGTGAGCGTAAGTGTAGACGGCGTGAAAGATACTGTCGGAAATACTTCAAAAGTAAGCGCGCAGAATGATGCGTTTAAAGACGGCATCATAACAGGAGTGATCAGCGATGATCTGAAAGACGGAGCTGTATCGACAAAAGCGAAATACTCTGTCGACGGACACGGCGGATTTACTGTAACAGGTAAGATCAAGACAGATTCAAAAGACGTGGTACTTGCAGAGCAGAAAGGCGCTTATAAAGTCGGCATTGACGGCGAAGGATATCTGACGTTTGAGTTTAACAATATGAAGATCACATCGAAATATGATCAGAAGACGGTTGATAAAGCAAACGACAGCTACACAAGCGAGACGAAAGGAATTGCGGCTGACGGTAAAGAGCATCAATTCTCTGCTGTAAAAGAAATTAACGGAATGATCAAACTTTACCTTGACGGAAAAGTGGTTGCTTCAACATACAGCGAAGATAAAGCAAATCCGGAGATCGCAAAAGGCGAAACGATATTTGCGCAGGGTCTGACAAAAGACGAAGTTTCTTATATTACAGTTCTCGACAGATCGCTTGCATATGATGAAGTGAAAGATCTGATCGATACAGAAGATAATGTTGTTCTTGCAAAGAACAATCCGAAAGTAAAAGTTACCGCTTATGATGCAACTGTTAATACGGCAGTGGCAGAGAAACCGGACAGACCGTTTAGCATGGTAAACGACGGCGTGAAGAGTACGGCGAATTATCTGGAGCTGACAGATACGAGCGACAGCCAGAACCATTCCCGTTACGTGCAGTTCGATCTCGGAGACGAGTATGATCTGATGAAGATCCATATGACAAGATACTGGGATGGTTCAAGAAAATACGGACCGACAGTGATCCAGTTAAGTACAGACGAGAACTTTGCGGCAGACAAAACGACAACGGTATATAACTCCGATAAAGACAATGTACATAAACAGGGCGCGGGCAAAGATGAGTTTTATGTCGAGACGGCAGCAGGCAAAGAGATGTGGAACGCAGAAAACAGTGAACCTGTAACAGCTCGCTACATCCGTGTCTATGTAAACGGAAGAGAAAATAATCAGGGTACGTCTGATCATATCGTCGAGTTCGAGGCTTACGGTGCGAAAGACGGCGGAGCGATCATCCGTCCGGACAGACCGGAAGAGCCGGAGAAACCGGTACTTACAGGCGTGACAGCGTCAGTTGAAAAGGCAGAACTGAAAGTCGGCGAGACAACAAAGGCAACAGCAACGATCATGCCGGAAGGTGCAGAAGGCGTAGAGCTTGCATGGACGTCTTCCGATGATAAGATTGCAACAGTAGATAAGGACGGAAACGTTAAGGCGGTTGCAGAAGGAACGGCAACGCTGACTGTAACGGCGACACAGGGAAGCGGAGACGGCGCGGTAACAAAAACAGCTACTGTGGATGTAACGGTAATAAAAGACGGCGGAACAGATCCGGAACCGGAGAAACCGGTACTTACAGGCGTGAAAGCGTCAGTTGAAAAGGCAGAACTGAAAGTCGGCGAGACAACAAAGGCAACAGCAACGATCATGCCGGAAGGTGCAGAAGGCGTAGAGCTTGCATGGACGTCTTCCGATGATAAGATTGCAACAGTAGATAAGGACGGAAACGTTAAGGCGGTTGCAGAAGGAACGGCAACGCTGACTGTAACGGCGACACAGGGAAGCGGAGACGGCGCGGTAACAAAAACAGCTACTGTGGATGTAACGGTAATAAAAGACGGCGGAACAGATCCGGAACCGGAGAAACCGGTGGTACTTACAGGCGTGAAAGCGTCAGTTAAGAAAGCAGATCTGAAAGTCGGCGAGACAACAAAGGCAACAGCGAAGATCACACCGGAAAAGGCAGAAAATGTAACATTTGCATGGGCTTCTTCCGATAAAAAAGTTGCAACGGTAGATGCTGACGGCAATGTAAAGGCAGTCGGCAAAGGAACAGCGAAGCTGACAGTGACAGCGACACAGGGAAGCGGAGCGGATGCAGTGAAAGTAACTGACACTGTGAAAGTAACGGTTACAAAAGACGGCGGTCAGACACCGCAGGAGGATGGAAAGACACCTCCGAAGACAGGAGACGAAACAGCGCCGTTCTTCCCGTTTGTACTTGCACTTGCGGCAGGCGCAGTGGTCATGATCACGAGAAAAAAGAACGGATAAACAAAGATACGCAGAAAAGATCAAAATAAAAAATTGATACTTAAAAAGGATTGTCGTGTGAGCGGCGATCCTTTTCTGCATTATCGGATATTCCGGTTTCTGATCGCGCAGAACCTTCAGGGAGGACGTCTGCGCCGCAGCAGGCAAGTTTACAGCTTTACGGCGTGTGGAAAGGAAACGTATATAAAAATGTTAGAATGGAAAAAACGGTTCGCTTTGTGATAAAATGATAGAAGAAAACAACTTCGGATCATTGAAATGGGAAAACGCAGAAGGAATATAATGAAAAGTATTATGAGGAAATGCTGTCGGTCGTTCGGGAATACAAGGATTACAGCGTGCTTGGGCATATGGATCTGATCGCCCGTTATGATGAAAAGGGCGTCTATCCGTTTGAAAAGATCAAACCGATCGTCGAAGAGATTTTGCAAGTTGTCATAGCGGATGGGAAAGGTCTGGAAGTGAATACATCGTCATATCGGTACGGCCTTTCTGACACGACGCCTTCTGTGGAAATTTTAAAACGGTACAGAGAGCTTGGCGGAAAGATCGTCACAATAGGGAGCGACAGTCATAAACCGGAACACTTGGGCGCTTATATAGAAGAAACGAAGGAAATGCTGAGAAAAGCAGGTTATACGCAGTTTTGTACTTATGAAAGAATGTCTCCGGTTTTTCATGATCTATAACAACGTTTTTGCTATATAAACTGCAAAGAAAGCGGAGAGAAAAGAGATAATTGTGCAGTATAAACAAAATAAAGAAAATAGAATAAACATATTGCACAAAAGAAGTCCGGGCAATAGGCGAAAACTATCATAAATTACAAATCGGTTGCTAAAAAGTGCAAATAACTGAAATGTAAAGTGCGATATCATAAGAAAATAGGAATAGTGGGCAACTATAGTAACTAGAAAAAGAGGGAAATGTATGAGAAAGAGAATGAAAACAGTAAGAGGCTTGTGGGCAGGTCTGCTTGCGGCGGCAGTTGTACTTACATCGGCTGCACCGTCGGCGTTGACCGTACAGGCAGAGGAAGCTGACGCAGTGCAGACTGCAGAAGTTTCAGGGGTGGAATATCAGATCTACCCGACTCCCCATGAGATGACTTATCAGGATGGGGGATTCGACATCGGAGAAGTGAATATTGTTTACGAAAACGGTGTTGATGATGTGACAAAGAATCGAATGACAGAAGTTCTTTCGATCAAAGGCAAGAGTGAGAGCGCTGCTGTTACCAATGCAAAAGTTGACGGCAAGACGAATATCCTTGCAGGTATCTACGGCTCCGACGGATATGTAGATAAATATGTGAAGGAGCATTACACAGTAGATAAATCTTTGTTTGACCATCACGGTTCCTATTTCCTCGCATCTAATAAGGGTGAGATCGTAATCCTCGGATTAGATACAGATGCGGTATTTTACGGCATCACATCTTTGAAGCATATCTTCAATCAGATGGACGAAACTACGATCCGCAACTTTGAGATGAGAGATTATGCAGATGTAAATATCCGTGGATTTATCGAAGGATATTACGGACTTCCGTGGTCGAATGAGGACAGAATGTCTCTTATGAGATTCGGCGGAGATTATAAGATGACGTCTTATATCTTTGCTCCGAAAGACGATGAGTATCACAAAGGAAAATGGCGTGATTTATATCCGGAAGAAGAACTGGCAAAGATCAAGGAAATGGTAAAAGTCGGAAACGATTCTAAGTGCCGTTTCGTTTGGACAGCCCACCCGTTTATGGGAGGATTTAATCAGGCGCAGGCAGATCAGGAGATTCAGGCGCTTCTGCGCAAATTTGATCAGTTGTACGATGCAGGCGTGCGTCAGTTCGGAGTACTCGGCGACGACGTCGGAAGCCTTCCGAGAACGATCGTGATCAACATGATGACAAAAGTATCCGAGTGGGCAAAAAAGAAAGGCGATGTATATGACACAGTATTCTGTCCGGCAGGATATAACCATTCATGGCAGTCAGGCGGTACAGGCGGCAATTATGCAGAGCTGAACGAGTATGACAAAGGATTCCCGGAAGATATCAAGATCTTCTGGACAGGAGAAGCAGTATGTAAACCGATCGAGCAGGTAACGCTTGATCACTTCAGAACTCATAGAACGACAGACGGTCAGAAACGTCGTGCCCCGCTATTCTGGCTCAACTGGCCTGTAAACGACATTAATCACGGACGTCTTATGATGGGTAAAGGTGTGCAGCTTAAAACAGATGTAAATCCGGAAGATCTTGCGGGAGCGGTGACAAACCCGATGCAGGAATCAGAAGTATCGAAACCGGCGATCTTCGCAGTTGCGGATTATAGCTGGAATATCGCAGGATTTAATATGGATAAGAGCTGGGCGGATTCATTTGCGTATATTGATGAAAATGCATCTGAAGAGCTTCATACACTTGCGAAACATATGTCTAACCCGGAACCGAACGGACATGGACTTGTATTGCCGGAGTCAGAAGAAATTCAGGGTCTGATCAATACTTATAAAACACAGCTTGCAGCAGGAAACGTAGAAGAAGCAACAACAACGCAGCTTGTGGCAGAGATGACAACAATCATTGAAGCTTGCGACGGTTTCCATGCAAAGAGCAAAAACGAGGCAATGAAAGCGGAAATCCTTCCGTTTACAAACTCTTTGAAAGATCTCTGTACGGCAATCCGTTCTTTTGCACAGGCACAGGATGCAATGCAGAAAAATGATATGCAGAGCGCGTTTGATCTGTATATGGCAGGTTCGGGAAGTTATGCGACCTCCCAGACATATACAAAAGAGATGTACAATGCGTCTCCGGCAGTTGTAACTCCGGGATCGACCCATTTGATCCCTCTGGCAAAAACATTGGAAGCGGCATTGTCAGATCCGATGAACGATTATGTGGCAGGCGATGTTGAAAGACCGTTGAAAATTACGGCAGAGGCAAGCTTTCAGACATGGCAGAGCGGAAAACCGGCAGATATTATTGACGGCAACAGCGGTACGTATGCATGGTACAACGGAGCAGAAGGTGTCGGACAGTATTATCAGGTGAACTTCAGCAAACCGACGACTATTTACGGCGTACATATCGAAAACGGCGCAGGAAAAGAGAAACCGGACGATACATTCGGATACGCAAAACTGAAATATCAGGCAGAAGGTTCTGATGAGTGGAAAGAATTAGAAAACGGAAAAGAATACGGACCATATGCTGCGAAAGTTGATGTGGCAGGACTTGAAATCGAGAACGTTACGGCAGTTCGTTATGAGTGCTCGAGAGTGGGAGGATCTGGTAAATGGCCTTCTATGCGTGAGTTTAAAGTAGACTTGCAGCCCGGAGCGGCAGATACGTTTACAAAAGAAGTGATCCGTACAACAGAAGGTTGGACTGTTTACAATAATGGAAACGAAAATAATGCAATCGACGGTGATGAAGGCACAAGCGTACATTACAATGTAAGACAGGGAGATCCTACAAACGGTGACTCTATGATCGCAGGTGATTATTTCGGAGTGAAGCTGTCCGAGAAGATCACACTTGGAAAGATCAAGATTGTCCAGGGTAATAATGATACACATGCAGATTATATGCAGAACTGTGATCTGGAGTGGTCGGTTGACGGTCAGAAATGGACAAAGATTGCAACATTTGAAAACAAACGCACGATAGAGATCGATGTATCTGACAAAGATATTCAGGCACAGTATGTTCGTATCAAGAATAATGCGACACAGAAAAACTGGTTTGCGATCAGAGAATTTGACGTTGACTCTAAAGTATGGTTTAACTCGAAAGTTTACACAAACGTAGACGCTTACAAAGAATACAGAGCAAATCTGTTGGATGAAAGCGCTGAAATCGAAGCTAAGAATGATATTACTTTAAAGAAAGATCAGTATATCGGCTTAAAATTAGACCGCATTCATGAGATTAAAGATATTCAGAAGAATCTTGAAAATGCAGACAAGCTTACCCTTGAAACATCTCTCAATGCATATGAGTGGACAACATATGATGCAAAGAAACCGGGAGATGCAAGATATATCAGACTGATCAACAAGACGAATGATGATGTGAAATTCAATTTGAAACAATTCGTTGTAAATACGGTAGAGTTCAAAGAAAAATCACTGCATTCAAAAAGCGGAAATTATACGATCACAGATCCTGAGAAAGCGTTCGACGGAAACAGAGCAACAGAGGCTGTTTATCAGACATCACAGAACGAAGGCGTTTGGTTCGTATACGATCTCGGACAGACAATCCACTTCGATAAGTTCAAAGCTGTCTGCGAGGATAGCGAGCATGACTATATCAGACATGGTAAATTCTCTGTATCTACAGACGGAGAGACATGGGAAGAAATCATGACTCTCGGTTCACAGGATGGACCAAATAACGGAGAAGCGAATGATACTGATGAGATCGGAGCGGTGCTTCCGAATCATGAAACTTCTTATAATACAAAAGAAGCAACAAACATTAACAAAGATGCACGTTACCTGAAATTCGAGGTAACAAGAACAAAAGTCGGTTCTGACAAGTGGGTTCGCTTCAGCGAGCTTGAGATCAATGACGGAGCGTATGTTCCGAGTGAAAACGATCCGACATATGAAAGCTCATGTCTCGATACACAAAACGGAAAATTCTCTTATATGTCAGATATGAATCTTGCGACATCATTTGTTCCGGCAGAAAAGAGCGGAAACCTTGTTTATCATGTATCAGAGAAGAATGACCGCAATAAGATTAAGATTGTTCAGAGAGCAGATTCGATTTCAAATGCAACTGTAAGTGTGAGAACATTAGCAGAAGCAGATACATGGAAACCTGTCGGAACACTGGGCAAGACAGTGAATGAGTTTGTTCTTCCGAATGAGACAGTGCTTCTTGATGTGAAAATTGAGTGGTCAGATGCTAAGGTCGGCATTATAGAGATGTTCCTTTCAAAAACAGATGCTCCGACACCGGAAGAGAAAGTTTGGACAGTGACACTTGACGGAAAAGAAGTAAAAGTAAAAGACGGAGAAAAACTGACAAAACCGGCAGACCCGACAAAAGAAGGATATAAATTCCTCGGATGGTTTGTAGGAGATAAGGAGTTTAACTTCGATACACCGATCACAGAAGAACTGAACGGTATTAAGATCGAAGCTCGTTTTGAGAAAATCGACGAACCGACACCGGAAGAGAAATTTTGGACAGTGACGCTTGACGGAAACGAAGTGAAAGTAAAAGACGGAGAAAAACTGACAAAACCGGCAGATCCGACAAAAGAGGGATACAAATTCCTCGGATGGTTTGTAGGAGATAAAGAGTTTAACTTCGATACACCGATCACAGAAGAACTGAACGGTATTAAGATCGAAG
>OMGP01000457.1_pt1 | contig 41512 bp, 52 predicted proteins | sample 1646091 | NCBI WGS metagenome assembly OMGP01 (sample SAMN05578580, study PRJEB25193) | human gut metagenome | biome: Human Microbiome; feature: human-associated habitat; material: feces | host: Homo sapiens | place: USA:Birmingham | reverse complement strand
GCGATCCCCATACGGGCAACCACCGCGACGTTCCCGCGCCCCCATACGGGCGGCGCCTACCAGAACGGATCGAACTATTAAATTAACATTCCACCTCATACCGGCTAGAGCTATCGACCGCTTTTTGACGGAAGCATGTAGCCAAGACAACCGCCTGGAATGCCGCCAACTTGTTCCGCGAGTCCGCGATCTTACCAGTTTTACGTGCAAATTTATCGTATCTGGTAACATACGCGATCAGCCGTGTGGCGTCTTTTGGCGCCGCCGCAAAATTGTAGCCCTTGCGATATGCGTCCGCCGCACCGTTAAGTCGCGATCCGATCACCGTCAACCTTTCCCGGATGGATGCAAAAGACTCTTTCCGAGTAGCATCCCATTCGATCGCCGCGTCGCTTTCGTACTGATCCGCGTAGTGTGTGCAAGCCGCATAGAGATCATGCATACCTCTGACAACATACATTTTGATCTTGCCATCGTCGATCCCGGCGGTGGTGGAGTAAAACAGGCTAAACAGAGAAACGATCGGCGCGTATGCTGTCGCGACGTCATTCGCAACCTTAGCAACCTCAGCTTCTATATCCGGGCGGGCGGCGGTGATCTCAGCGTCCAGAGCAGCGAATTTTTTCACGTTGATCTGAGCCGCGGCGATCTTGGCTTTTAAAGCGGCGATTTCGCCCTCATCGGATCCGGCGTATTCTTTCAGCGTTTTTTCCGCGTCGGCAAGGGTTTTCCGCGATTTGACAAGTTTAACGCTTGCCTCGTCGGCATACCGGGCGATCAAGACGGCGTTCAGGAGCGCGCCGAAATCGTCAGACTTAAGGATCATGGTCGGCGCTTTAACGTCCTTGTAATAGGTCAAGCTGTCGCGCTCGATTGCTAACACGGTGATCTTGCCGTCGCCCGTCTTGGCTGCCGGTGCCGGGGTTTCGATCTTGCTGTCAGCTGGTGCCGGTTCTGCCGCTGGTGCCGGTGCTGGTGTTGCTGCCGGTGCCGGGTTAATAGTTGCGCTGGTTGTAGTTTCGTTCTTCTTCATTGTGATTCCTCCTGTTTTGTGATATAATAAATTAAATAATTAACTGTATCAACACTGATATCAGTGCTTGTATTTATAAGCTATCACTGTTTTCAGTGTTTGTCAATAGCTTTTTTGTAAATGAGGTGATTTTTTTGATAAAATACAGATTTGATGCTATCGCCGCTCTAACCTCTATCGGATATTATCCCAAAAAGATTCGTGACGATAAACTGATCGGCGAGGCTGCAATGTCGCGACTACGACGCGGCGAACCGGTATCAATCGCGACTATCGACACGATCTGCAGGTTGCTTAACTGTCAGCCGGGCGATCTTTTGGAGTATATCCCGGACTAAACCGTTTGGACAAGCGGGATCAACGCCCCCCGCGGGCTTGCCGTTGGATTAGTCCTCCGGCTTGATCGCCGGTGCTACCGCGTCTTTCTTGGCACGGGTGATCCCGCTGACCTTTTTTTCTGTCGTCGGTTCTGTGGTTGCGGTTGCCTGGTCGATAGTTGCGCTGACGTTTTTTTCATTCTTTTTCATAGTCTTTTCTTCCTTCCTTGGATATGCTATAATAGATAAGTCAATAAGTTTTTCGACCACAGTTTTCTGTGGTGTATCTAAAAATTACCACAGTTTTCTGTGGTTGTCAACATTTTTTTTTAAAAAAGGAGTATTTTTTTGATTAGATATAGATTTGATATTATGGCGGCGTTGACGTCCGTCGGCTATTATCCTAAAAGGTTGCGCGATGATAAAATAATGGGGGAAGGCACTATGTCAAAAATACGAAAAGGGGAAATTGTCAGTGCTGCCACGTTAAACTCTATATGTGATATATTACACTGCCAGCCGGGCGACCTACTAGAATACATCCCCGACGAAAAGGTATAAACCCTTGATATTAAAGGATCCGCGGGACTTTTTAAAGCTGAAAAGCGATCCTATTTCTTCTATTTAAAGGGAAAATTGAGAACGGGATCGGCTGCGGCGACAGAGACAGAGACGCGGGGAGCTGATGAGAGGATGCAGCACCAGCGGGCGTGTGAGCTGGTGGATCGATGCGGTCGCGGCGGGTGTTCTGACTTCGGATAGACGTATTGATGCGACCTATTAGCGGCTGTAATTAGTGCTGATGATGCAGGACGGCGGTATATCATTGTTTCATATGATAATGTTTTGTGATTCGACACAAATCAGATGTGATGAGTGATGTGTGGAAAAGTATGTGGATAACTATGCAAAGTGTAAGATTTGTATATGTTTTTTAGGTGTGGATAAGTGGATAGACTGAAAAAATAGTAAACATTTATTTACTATCACTCCAGAAGTACAAAAATACACTGCACCCCCATTTTGCTACAATTCCCCTATACCCTACTATTCTATCGGGTTTTAAGTCGTCAGATCTCACGTTTTCCCACTCTACCAGCCGGATCAAATTCGTTCCCACCCCTCCCCCGGATGCATCCTGGGATCGTCTTATTAGATCCGGCGGTATTCTCCAATTTTACCGCCGACAGCAAGCAGCAAAATAGCAAGATCGCCGCCCGGATGGGGGGATGGCAAAAACTATAAGCTGTCTGACAATTTCAAAAAACCATATAGCTACTTCACCTACACACCCTCCCAAAAATCCAACCTCCCATCATACCTCTATCAGAAATACCCCCATTTTTTCTCCACATCTCCTCTCCCGCCAAACCGACCATTTTGAAAAATCAAAAAAATCGCGCCAGTAAATTTGAAGAATACACAGAAGTCATCGCGATTTGGCGATAAAGATTTTCGAAGCCAATTTTCATTCCCCGAAAAACGTATATCTTCCCTCGAATCATACTCCCCAAAAAACAGCCCAAAAACGTCGATTCCATAACGGTTTCGGCGTTCTTTTTCTATCCCCACATCAGCACATTTTCATCCTACCCGCAAAATAATACGTCGCAGATAGAATTTTCCTCATCTCTCCTTCCCGCAAAATTCTCCCTCCCCTCCACTTCCCCGCAAAATCACGAAAAACATCTATCCCCAAAGAGAAGTATTACACGTCGGGGCTACCGGCAATCAGACTTGAAAGGAGACACACATGAGAATATCAGAAGAACAGCGCCGCAAAAACGAAGAGGTTATCCGCGAATTTACCCGCGCCGTAGCCACTTCCGCCACCGATGCCGAACTCCGGGGGTACATCAAACGCTGCGAAAAGAACATCACCCGCAAAATGAGTACCCACGTCACCGAAATTATGCTGGAAGTATATCGCGAAACGCTGACAGAAAGACTCGATCATGTACAGCAATGTTGAGCAGTTATTCATATGCGCTCTGGTAAACTGGTACTGTGGAACCGCCAGCCAGGAACAAATTGATTTTCTTGACGACATTATCTTTTCGGAGCCGGAAAATTGGCTGGTACGCCCAGAGGAGTAGCAACCGCCACTTTGCCGAATTTCGGGATTCCCGTTTAACAGCATCTAGACCACCAGATTTCGCCGGGAACCCGATTCAGACGGTAATGCTTAGAGATTCTTCCTGCGACGAAAAGCCTTCGCGGCATTACCGGCTGAAGAGTATATATATAATATTATGAGTGTAACGAATAATATTTATATATACTCTAATCTATACTTAGACGATCTCCAGTAAAGTAGTTATATATCTATATCTAGTATATATAATATATTAAGATCTAGATATAGTATATTATATAGATCTAGATCCAATGTATAAGGCGAAGCACCTCCCGAAATTCCATCTCCCCCCCCCATATCCCGCCAGCTCATCCGGCGTCTCAATTCCTCCTCCCCGCTCTTCCACTCTCACCCCGAATTTTTCAAAAAACCTCACTCCCCAAAAATCCAGATTTTACAATGATTTTCACGAGCCGGAAGATCTCTTTTTTGATCTCTCTTTCTTCTCTTTCTTTCTGGTTCTCTTTCTTTCTCTTCTTTCTCTCTCCTTTTTTCTGTAAACTGCCAAAATAACGAGTTTCTTCCTATATAAATGCGTCCCGCGACATTTTCGCCAAAATCAAAATCCCTAAAAGAGAAGTATAGATTGAGGCTCTACCTCGAATAAACACAGAAAGGATATGAAACCAATGAACCCAGAACCATATCGAACAAAAACGCCGCGATTTTCCCGCGACGAACTACACCGAACCTACTCCGGCAGACTATACGACAGCGATTTTTCTACCGGCGTCCCCACATTCCTATCGGAAGTTGCTTCCAGGATTCGCGGCGGCGCCAGATTCGACGATTCGCTGCACTCACCTCTCACAAGTGGCGGCGGCTGGAAAACCGATTAAACACACCTCTTCGACCGGGGATTCTCGCGGTCACTTCTTACTTCCCAGAAAATCAACGAATTTCCAATATATCAAGGAGAAAATGTATGAATGAACTGAAAAAATTTAATTACCCGATTTTCGGCGATGTCCGGGTTGTCACTGATGATGATTCGGCATGGTTTGTCGGAAAAGACGTCGCAGAAGCACTTCAATTCAACAACACTCGTGCGGCAATCCTGCGTCACGTCGATCCGGAAGACCGATTTGTTCTTAAACCATCGCCCGATTTGCCCTTTAAGGTCCCAAACCGCGGCATCACTATCGTCAACGAAGCTGGTCTTTACAGCATGATTTTCGGCAGTCGGTCGCTCCGCGTCAAAGATTTCAAGCGCTGGATTTATCGAGATGTTCTTCCGTCGCTGAGAAAGGGTGGCAAGGTTGTAATCTCGCCAGAAGCTTTTTTCGAGCAGTTTTACCCACATCTGACCGCCGATGAGCGCGCCACTGTCACGAAAATGATGGAATCACTGGAAAATTCAGAAAAAGCGGCGCTGGAACTGTCCGAAAAGCTGAAAGCCGCGGCATCTGCCCCGAAGCTGGAAGTCAAAGCCAAAAAATCTTCATCCCGCGACGAGAAACCTGCAGTAGATCGCACGGTTATCGTGAAAATGGTTGGTCGTTACGCCCAGAATTTCAACAGAAACTACGCGTCTGCTTGGCGCACCTATAAAGGAACACTTATCCGAGCGGCGAAAATTGACCTTGATGACAGGATGTGTAACTACATGACGGCATCCGGCAGAACTTCTCGCCCGAAAGTTACCAGTCTCTTGCACGAAGATGAGGTCCCGAAAGCTTTACAGATTATCGTACAGCTTTGTAAAGAGGCGGATCTGAAAACTGCGGATATTATCAAGAAATATGACGCTGGGAAACTGCTCAAAGGGGGTGCTGCCGTTGAGTGAATTTGGCATTAAGATCCTGAACATCGAAGCCAGTACCATTTTCGAACACAACAACGGTGTCCGCGAGCGATACGACTACAAGGAGGCGATGTTCGTCAACAGCCTTTTTAGTGATTACCTGCTGGCAAACGGTCTGAAAATCACGAAAGGCGGCTCGTCGCGGGATATTATCTGTCTGGAATTCAATTATGGCAGCCGATCATACGACGAAGAAGCAAAGCATTTACTGAAATTAGCACGAAAAGCCCGTCAGGAATACCGACTGGCAAAATCTCTCGGTAATGAGGTCCCACTTGAAAAAGCTAGGTACAAGCGCAAAAAAATCGAGCAGCTAATCTCTGATGCCAGCGCCAAACGGGACAGCTTTGTGAAGAAAAGTAAGGACGAAATCCGGTCGCTCTACTACACTGATGGAGTTGATGTGGAATATGTGAACACCCGCAGCGACGGAACCATCAAAAAGCGTGAAGTCGTCCACTACAAGATGCTGTATCGCAGTACCGGCAAGGCAAAAAAAGGTTCGTGTATGTTCATCTGCGACCGTCTGTACGATAAGGCAATCAATTTTCTGCGAATGGGAATCCAGTTGCCGGATGAGCACGCCCCTATCGTAGAAATCAGTGCCTACTCTCCCCTCATTTCTAGCGCCATCGTTGGTCGCATCAAGATTAACCCCAAAAACATTCTGATTTTAAACGATGTAGATCGCTTTTTTGAGACAAATGTGGTCAGCATTGAAACTGATGAAACGCGGCATTGCATCGCAAAGTATGTAGAAAACTACAGGGTAAAAAATACCCTATTCGACGGGCAGGCGCTCATCGACGTAGGGATTTGCCCGGACTGGGCGAACGGATATGTGTTGTTGCGGCAGCATTTTTGCAAGATGGCGGCATTCAAAGCTCGGATCCAGGATTTTTTCCGGGATTACTTCGGCGACCGGTACGAAACCGCGACGGTCAAGGACATGTTTGGGAAGCGCCACAAGGTCAAGGACATCGAGGTTATCACAACTGATAATGCGATGAAATGGCTGAAATTTGATGTGTCGTACAAGGATTGGTGCGGCTGGGTGAAGCAAAGCAAAAATATGTTCGGTGTCGTTAAAACCGCGCACGCCAGCAAGCTCGGCGACGTCCAAAAAATGAGTTATCAGATGGTTAATTCGCTGGATGAGGACATCATGGAAACCGTTGCAAGGAGAAGCGTGGAGTATATCTGCCGTCTCAAACAGGACGAAGCCTTCTTCCTCGATTTTCTCCGCAAAAACGCTAATTTTTCCAATGATTTTGAGGTGTTGATCGCGCTGTGTGAGCATAATCCGGCATTTGTACGCAGCGAGTATTTCCGGGACAGAAAAAACCAGATAATTCATGCCTATATTCGGAAGGTCAAGAGCGGAAAAATTGTGCAGAACGCGGATAATCTGGTCATCGTGGGATCGCCATATGCCATGTTGCTTTACGGCGCGACGGGAAAAGAGGTCGCAGTAGATGATGATGACACTTTTTCAGTGGAGCCAGGGACAATCCAGTGCTACACAAAGAGGTTTTCTCCCGGAGATTTCCTGGCGTTCTTCCGAAGCCCCTTCAACTCGAAGAACAATTTGACCTATCTCCATAACGTGTACGACGAGCGCTTGGAGAAATATTTTGATTTTAGCAATGAAATCGTCGCAGTGAACATGATTGGGACAGATTTTCAGTCCAGAAACAACGGCTTAACATACTGGGTCGGTTCAGGGGAAACCCTGTTCAAAAACTAATCGGTGAAAACGGGAACGCCGCAGGACTTCACGGTTCTGTGTGTCAATCCGTTGCTAAGCCCGTCGATGCCTTAAATTAAACGGGAAAGCCTAGAGACTAGGTTGTGAGCAGGCAAGCAATAATCAACCCACGAGCGCCGATTACCTACGGTAAAACTATGGTAAAGAGATAGTCCGATACTCCTGGGCAACCGGGAGACGCCGAGGATAAAGAGCCTCGGATGCAACATACGCAGATCAAGATTCTGATAGTGGATACTGTACCAATCAACCAGACATTGTAGAGCACGCCCGTCGCTGCTATCAGGACTACCCTACAATCGAAAACAACATACCAAAAGATAAGAACATTTACAACAACACCCCGGCGGAATTTGCCCGCATGGACAACACCCTCGCCGGAGCACAGCGGGATATTGGAGAATCCAGTAACCTCGCCCAGATCGCGCAAACATACGATTGCACATTCGGCGACGAAAAGTATAAGGATTATGTATGCATCCTCTCAGTATTGGCTTAACAAAATGGGTCAGCACGTAGAAATGCGTGTAAAAAACATTCGGTGAACTGCTGGGAAGCTAGGTGGCATTGCAGATAAGAGATGCTTGCATAAACGGTCTATGAATGTGGTTAAACGAATCAAATTAAGAATCGAGGTGATTAATATGTTTACAGTGGAAGAATATAAAACCGAATATGGGGCTGATTGTTGGGGAAGGATTGAATATGAGGACGTATACGATGTTTATTGTGACGGCAGGTTTGTATGCCGCATGATGGATGACCCGACAATATTAGTCGATAAAATCAATAACATTTTGTCTAAACAAAGTCCAACAAACATATCAAACGAGTTCCAGAAAACCGAAACAAAATAAAGCCACCTATGCCAATCAGCAGCCGAGCCAAACGAATCCGGTAAAAGTAGTTTGGTGGGTTCAGAGATCAACTCTTGCGGACGGAAACCAATAATAGAGACACGAGCGCCGAATGCCTGACCGAGTAAAGTCGAAGGCAAAGATATGATCCGACACTCCGGTGAAAATCGGAGACGCCGAGGATAAAGAGCCTCGGATACAACAGTTGCAAATCGCAATCGACAACGCAAAACGCCGCTTCGATATTGATGTCGGCACAGAAATCCAGCGCATCAAGCGAGATATGGACATCGCAACCAATAAATACCCGATTTTCTGGCGGCTCATCAAGAAAGATTTCGACATGAACCGGGTAAATTTCGAACTTCACTGCCCGATGAACTCCCTCTACAACGTGCGGATCCCGGAATTCAAGCCGGACTCCTCTCTTATCGCGACGAGTGAGTTCTTCCAGAAAGTCGCCCCCGAAAAATCATATGCAACCTGCAAAAAAGTGGAAGCCTTGATTGAGAAATTCTCTCTCCGACTCTACGAGTGCAACGTCAACGGGCATGACCACGAGGCTCATCTACTCCTCCGAAACGATTTTGAGGACCTGATCGCGGCAATCAAGTCGCAGTACATCTCTTCAAACTACATCGGTCTTTTCTCGTGGCTGATCGACCGCGCGTTCCTGATCACCCCGAAGGTGGCGGCACAAATCGGGTCGCTGGAAACCACATTGAACAAGAACCGGTCGCTGCTCCTGAAAGTGCTGTACGACGTGAACCCGAAGTCGCTCCTGAAATGCTTCTCGGCGAACCTCCCGACAGCCTGACCCGGAAAATCCCCGGAAACCCATATGAAATATCGTTATTTTGTGAATTTTGCACAATTTTAGCTCGAAATTTTTGTTCAAAAATGACCCCGAAAATGGCATTTTTCAGAGGGGCAAAATTTTTTGACACCCCAAAAAGCCTTATTTTACAAGGCTTTTCCAGAACGGGTCTCGTCATACTAATGATAGAGAACGTGAGCGGTCAAGGTGTGCCGAGTTTTCCATGCGACGGTATGCACAGTAGGCACACGGATAAAACCGGGACTCCTGCAAAAAGCTAATTGCGGGGACTCTTCCACGACTATCTATCGCCGCTGGATTGCCGATGCGGTTGACAAATATGGCGCCGCGGTTTCTTGGGGAGTTGAGCAACCTAAGTTACGCCTGGGGAGAGTAAGCCTTTGCTCGTAAGAAACCAGGAAGTCGCAGTTGGAATTTTAGCTGTGATGGCTCAAAGGCAAACAAAAAATCTTTCTCGGCGGGAGGTCTTCGGGTCTTCTGCCGGGTGATTCATGCGGGATAGAGCAGTTTGGAAGCTCGTCGGGTTCATGCCCCGGAGGTCGGAGGTTCAAATCCTTCTCCCGCTATTATGGTGTTCGTGGTGTAACTGGTAGCACATCAGCCATTAAAAGGATGATCTTGCTGGTGGTCTAGGTTCGATTCCTGGCGAACACCCTATAGTCACTTTAAATTACTTTTGGGGAGGTATACCGTAACTGGTAGCGGGGCAGCCTGTAAAGCTGTTGCCTTCGGGTTCTGGAAGTTCGAGTCTTTCTCTCCCCACTGTCACCCTAAAATTGTCAGAATATTTTGAATTTTTAGCTATATAGATCGATCTAAGTAGTGGATCACTATATAGATCTAGATCTTCTAATTTAGTATATATCTTTCTAATTATAGATCTATACCTCTACTTTCTTCAGATCTTCTAGTTTATTCTTACTTCTAGATCTTGAGGAGTATTCATTCACTTCGTTCATTCATACTCCTTTCGGCGCCAGTGCCATCGAGACAAATCCCGTCGCGATATGAATTGGCATGGCACTGTCGTCGAAGAAACAATACTGAAATTTTCTCAATACAGAATCCTCCCGCCAGTATCCCGGCACCAGAAAGTTCTTCCCTCTCTCTGCTTTCTTGTGCTGGGTTCGGCAGAAGGTGAAATCGCAGAATCATCCTCCCATTCTATCTGCGACGTATTCTGTTGCGGGAATCGAATATGCTCGGTATCCGGCTGGATGAGGGCGCGGATTTGAAATCCGTTGGGCGTAACTGCCTTGTGGGTTCGAGTCCTACACCGAGCGCTTATGTTCCTGTTGCGACGTCTGCACGAAGACTGTTGTGTTGGGAATCTTCGGAGATTCGTGTGTGTCGAAGAAGTGATTGGCAGCATTAAGAAACTGCCCTCCGGTTGGTAGTGGCGTGGCATTACCCTGATTCTTTCTGGGTGTTTCTCATCATGGGATGGCGACGAGCTGAGAACAACGCCCTCACTTTCGATAGCTTAACTGGTTAGAGCGCACGCAGATCTCGTTAGATGGTGGTTCGAGTCCACCTCGAAAGGTTGACCCATAGCTCAGACGGTCAGAGCGGCGGTCTTATAAACCGTGTGCCGGGGTTCAATTCTCCGTGGGTCTATCTTGTTTCATTTTAATTTACCTCCCAAAACGGCGCGATGGAGTAACGGTATCTCAGGAGTTTGCTAATCTCTCCATCGGGCAAACCGATGTCCACGTTCGAATCGTGGTCGCGCCGCTCATCTTCATTCTTCATATTTTTCCTTTCTAACTCCTCTGTGGAGGCGTCGCAGTGAGGTGGCTGCTCACATTTCCGGGTCATACCGGATGCGACGATTTATTTAGTGATGGCAGAAAGCTACGGAAATCATACGGGTTGGCACTACGTCCGGTTGGAGTCCGGCGCACTAAATTTTAATTCAAGCACTGGTTAGTTTTAACTAACTAAATATAAACAAAAAGTAGGTGTTACCAATCGAAAAAATTACCAAGGCAGAAATGCAGTATCTTCACGAGCATGGCGTCAGATTCGGGGAAAGCGGAATTTCCCATACAGTCGCGCGTCATCGCAGAACTTATTATGCAACGGAGTCTCGTCGAAACACAGAATTGCTGAAACGCTTCCGTGAATCTAATCTCCTGTTGACAGTCGAGTAGAAAGGCGGGGATACTATCAAATTTTACGATACGAACGCCCTTCTGGATTTACAGGAGCGGGTGTTGGAAGAACCTTTTCTCATCTCAGCAGTAACTCTGAGAGAACTTGAAGATATCAAGGTTTCCCGGAATAAGGATGACGATGTGAAATACCGCGCGCGACGTATTTTGCATATCCTGGACGAACATCCGGATATATACGCGATGGCAGACATCACTACTGCCACATACAATGCCCTTGCTGAACGCAAGATGCCAGACACACCGGATAATTTGATTTGTGTAAGTGCGGCTTATATTAAATCCACTTCCCGTCCAGATCTGGAATTTGTCACTAACGATCTGGCGTGCAAGATGATTGCAAAAAATGTTTTCGGATTGCCAGTATCAAGTGTAGAGACGGTTTCAGATGATTACTCAGGTTATCGCGACATTGTCTTTTCTGATGAGGAAATGGCATATCTGTACGAGCATCCGGACGAGAACAATTCTTCTCTTCTGGAAAATGAGTATCTAATTGTGCGGAATGAAAGCGGCGAAGTAGCAGACATCCTGGTTTGGCGTAACGGTTCTCATCAGAGTTTGCGAATCCCGAAGGTGAAGTCGAATTACCTAGGCACAATCAAGCCATATCAGGGCGACGTTTATCAGCGAATGGTCATGGACAGTTTATCCAACAACCAGATTACGATGATTAAGGGACCGGCTGGAACCGGAAAATCATTACTGGCTCTGGGCTATCTGATGTCTCTGCTGGAACGCGGGGAAATTGAGCGGATCATTGTGTTCTGTAATACCGTCGCGACGATAAATTCGGCAAAGATCGGATACCTGCCGGGCAACAGGGATGAAAAATTGCTCGATTCTTCTATAGGAAATATGCTCTCCGCAAAGCTTGGGAATTCATTCGGACTTGAACGACTAGTCATGCAGGAAAAAATCACGTTGCTGCCAATGTCTGATATCCGTGGGTTCGACACCTCCAATATGAAGGCGGGGATTTATATTACCGAAGCTCAAAACATGGATATATCGCTCATGAAACTTGCATTGCAGCGAATCGGAAACGATTCCATCTGCATTGTTGAAGGCGATTACAATACTCAGGTCGATTTGCTGCAGTATGCCGGGAGAAACAACGGTATGCGACGGATGTCGGAAGTCTTTAGAGGAAACGACATCTACGGAGAAATCGAGCTGAAAAATATTTACCGGAGCAAGATCGCACTCATTGCTGAGGAGATGTAATCGCGACGGAATTTAAAAGGAAAGAAGGAATCACTATTACAGGATTAGAAATTGCTATTCCACCGCAGCTTGAAAATATGCAGCTTCCGGATCCGGGACTGGTAAACTTTTACCGGCTTGCGGAAAATCGGATTGTATACCTTGACGCGGAAATTGATGAAAGCGTTTTGGAACTGCAGAAAATGATTTTCAGTTGGAATCTGGAAGACAAGGATATGGGGCTTCCGACGGAAAACCGTCAGCCTATCGTACTTATCATCGACAGTCCGGGCGGAATGCTGGATGAAACAATGTCCATTTGCTCCACGATCAAGCTCTCAAAAACGCCGATTTATACAGTAAATGTGGCACAGGCATATTCCGGCGCGGCGCTGATCTTCATGTCGGGTCATCGACGTTTTGTATTCCCATACGCCAAAACAATGATTCATTCGGGCGGAACAACGGGAATCGGCGGAACTTTTGAACAGACAGAAGCGGCGCAAAAACTGTATCGGAAACAGATTGCCGAAATGGGCGATTACATTCTGGCGAACTCGAAAATCGAACAGAAAGTATTCAAACGAAATCAGGCAAAAGACTGGTATTTCACTGCTCAGGAAGCCGTGGACTATGGTCTGGCTGACGAGGTCATCGCTGATCTCGACTCAATTCTGTAAGCAGGAGGAATAGTAGGAAATGGCTCAGTGCTTTTCATACAAAGAAACAAAAACCACCACTATGAAGGTTGCAGGAATTCTGGACGCCGACACTATGGTAATTCATACCGATGACGGCGAACGCTCCATCAAAACGCTGCTCTCCGACTTCAATGGCGCCGAAATTGACTTTTCAATTAAGGTAAAGAGCGAGCGCGACCTTGACGAGCCTCTGGATTTCATTCCAGAAGACGCCGAGTAGGAAGTGGGTGGTTTCTATCGAATACAAACGATTTGAAGGGGAGTCCGACGAGGAACTGATCTACCGCATTACCGGCGAAAAAGAAAAAATCGGGTCGTGGCAGGATGTAGCAGATATTCTCAACAGGCTTCTCGGAACGGAATACACCGAATCAAAGTTTCGTAAACAGCGGCAGACATTTGATCGGATGTTTGCATCGGTCAAGGCTGCCGAATCCGATTATGCGACGGAGATTCAAAATAAACTGCGGGAGTTGGCTCGCGAAAAAATCAAATACCAGGATGAACGTCGCGCATGGAACGCACAGAACTATGCTGCGGCGAGGATTGACGAAACGATGGAACGAATTGAAGCTGGACTGCGGGACGCGGGCAGAATCAATTTTCCGGAGGTTAAAGTCACTCAGAATGATGGTTCAAAAGAAGTAGTCTGCCTTCTAGCGGATTTACATATCGGACAATGCTTCTCTTCTGTTTTCGGAGGGTACGACGTTGATATTGCGGCAATCCGGCTGCTCGAATATTCGAGTAGGGTTAAGGAAATTGGCAAACGACACGGTGCTCGTGTAGTGCGGGTTGTTTCCGTCGGAGATCAGATTTCTGGCAATATCCACTCTGCAATCGTCGCTGCTAATCAGGAGAATGTGATCGAGCAGGTCAAAATTGCTTCCCGGCTGATCGCGTGGTTCTGCAATGAGTTATATAAAACATTCGAAGAGGTTTATTTCTATGACGTCTTCGGCAACCATTCGCGAATCACTCCAAATAAAAAAGACGCTATCAAGGACGAACGTCTGGACGATCTGGTTGGATGGTCGGCGTGTCAGATGTTGGCGCATTTGCCGAATTTTCATGACGAGCGGAAGGCGGCGCGGCTGGATTCAACTCTTGGAAAATTCCAGATCGGCAGAAAAACCTACTGCTTCATTCACGGAGATATGGATACGATTAGTCGCGACGGAATCAACCGTTTAAGTGCGGCGTGCAAAACAAAGCCGGATTACATTCTGCTTGGACACAACCATACGCCGGAAATGCGCGAAATTGATGGGGTTCAGGTGTTCCAGTCTGGATCATTGCCCGGAAGCGGCGACGATTTCACAATGGCGCATCGACTCATTAGCAAACCATCTCAGACCGTATTGGTTTGCGGCGATGAAGGCGTGGAGTGCTGTTATAACATCGCTCTCGGAGGTGACGGTCATGAATAATGCCGCGTCTGAATTTGATGCGCTGGTGGATTTCATCCGGAAGGAAACCGGCTGCCAGAAGAAAACCATTGAAAAAGTATTAAATGCTGAAACGCGATACCTGATTGAGATCGGGGTTTTTGTCGCAAAAGATAAAACAAATAAGGATTAAAGGAGATTTCACACAATGAACAGAGTAGAACTTTCTAACGTAGTAGCACAGGTAACAGGCAACACAAAGAAGAGCGTAGACGAGATTATTTCCACTGCGTTTGATGCCATCAAAGAGGCTGTAGCCAGAGGCGAGGATGTAACCATCGCAAAATTCGGTGCGTTCAAGCAGACCGTTCGCCCGGCAGGAACCTATCGCAATCCGAAGACCGGTGAGACGGTTAAGAAAGGCGAGATTAAAGGCGCTAAATTCAAGATTTCTTCCAGCTTCAAAAACACAGTGAAAGGCGAGTAATTATGATTAAAGAGTCTTATAAGAACGTCGATGAATTTGTTGGTGAGTTTTCAAAAGCCTACCAGTTCTATTCGGCGCTCGATGATGAGGCTTCTGTCGTTGCGGTACTGCCTGTCGATATTGCTCGGCAGGTGGTTCTCGCCATGATTTCTGACGGAGCCTATGATATGGATGGCATTTCATTCAGAGATGAGTACACGAGTAAACCGTTTGAGATCGCACTGATTACTTTGTATTGCAATTGTGTTTCTGTTGAAAATGCCTGCACACAGTCCGGCGATTACCTCTATTGTGGTCCGGATGTGGCGTATGTATATAAGGATTTCGCGGCGGGCTTCGAGAAGGCTAATTCAAAAGCCAATATGATCGAGGTGATCGGCTTCAACGGCGAGACCGAAAAAGATAAGGAGCTTGGCAGCGACGTAACCGTTTACACGGCTAACGGCAAGGTTGTCGGCTTCCTGATGAAAAAGAATGTCGATGGCGGGGTATCGTGCTTCTCTTATATGAATGTTGATCAGGACAAGGTATTTGAGATGGCAGAATATTTCGAAATCGATCTTAATAAGGAGCTTGAAAATGAGTGATTTGCTGAAATCCCTCGACTGGATGCAGCTCATTCAGACCATCTGGACGGTTGTTCTGGTTCCGATCTTCGGCTGGGCGGGCAAAGAGCTTCATGACTGGGCGAAGGCTCGGAAAATTGAAAAGTATACGGATATGCTCTACGCTGCCGTCGCAAAGGTCGTCAAGGAAATGTATCAGACTGTGGTGAATTCGATCAAGGGAACCGCAGACTGGACGCCGGAAAAACAAGCTGAAATTCTTGAAATCGCTAAGACCAAGATTATCGCGGCTATCACTTCTGATGGATATGATCTGCTGCGGGAGGCTAACCGAGATTTTGAGGACTGGCTGACGAGTCTGATCGAGGCAGAGCTGTATGATTTGAAATATGGGAAGTCCGAGTAGACTTCCGACTCGCGGGAGGATATAGATTATCCATCTCTTCTGCGACGAATAAAAGACATCGCCTACAGGGCATTGTGTGACCGCTCTCTTCGAGGGCGGCGCACAAATAAAAGCTGGTAGTTTATTGCTGCCGAAGTACCTGGCTAGTCAAACGGTAAGACAAGCGGTTTTGATCCGTTGATTGTCGGTTCGAATCCGGCGCCGGGTGTTACATGGTGGAGCCTATGATATGCAAGGTTCACACTGCGACTATTCTACTTCAAATGTATACTTCAAATGATTATTAAAACAAAAGGAATTTGATAGTGAAAACAAAAATTTACGAAAGAAATGTAACTCATGTTGACAGTGATACTGGAGAAATTATTTGCAACACAGCAGGGTGTACTACTATTCTCGACAATCAGAAGACGCGAGATGAAAAGAAACGGGATAAGTATGTTAAATCTCATGTGTTGAATTTCAATAAAGGAGAAAGCTTTGTCAAAATGTTTACTGAAGTTGTGTACAAGCTGTCTTTTATATTAACTCCAAAGGAATATATGGTTGCGATGTCATTGTCGAACTTTGTCTCCTATGAAAACAATGCTCTAGTTAATGGATATGGCAATCAGCAACACTTTATGAATCTGAAAGAAATTTCGGAAGTTCTTAATATGGATTATTCGAGGGCGTCGCGAGTTGTTAATTCTTTGATTAAAAAAGGAATCTTAGGGCGTTTTAAAACTGGTAATTTGATGAACAATAAGCTCAGTGAATCCTACATTGCGAACCCATACATTTATATAAATGGTATGAATCCATCATTGGAAGTATATGAATATTTCAATAAGAGTGGCTGGAAAGAATTTATTGAGGGGAGTTTGGTTGAATAAGATATAAGATATAACCAAATGAAAAATATTATGTTCACATTTATTGATTTGCCGATTTTAAAGTTGCTAAAAACGCAACTTTTTGGCAAATAAATTGCTAAAAACGCAACTGATTGCGGAGGGATGAAAATGAAGACAAGACTGGTTTTTAAAACAAATGTGGCAAGAAAATTGCTAAAGATGGGATATAGAATTGTGGATTTGAAGCCGTCTCGGACAAGGGATGGCGAGCCTGATTTTTCAAGAAGTATTTTTGTGTTCGCTGATGAAAATGGCATCGAAAAGGAAATTGAAAGTCTGATACGGGCAAAGTGAATATATCCCTATAAATAGGAAGCATAAAGGCGCCGAAAGGTGTCTTTTTGTTGTTTAAACAGATATATGCCCTATTCGGGGCAAAAGGAGGTATCTCAATGAGCGATTGTAAGAAACACAAAATCAAAGACGTAAATGATTACAAACATCTGACGCCGGATACAAGCTGCACCTGTGAGGGCGCTGGCGGTTCTGATCGTGGCGAAGGCATGGGACCGGCAACTGATCCGGAGCTGGTTGCAAAACGCAAGTAATCTAAGGAGAGCAGTGCTCTCCTCTGCGGGTATGGCGGAATTGGCAGACGCGCCGGACTCAAAATCCGGAGGTTGTACCGTGCAGGTTCAAGTCCTGTTGCCCGCACTATTGTGAGCCATTCACAATTTTTTGATTGTTAAAAATATAACTATTTTATATGGAGATTTTGTCTCCGGGCGGTTATTCCGTCAAAAGGAGGAAGGTTTATGGCTATTAAAATGCCAAAAGAAATAAGTAAAATCCGCCCTCTTACCCTACCGAAACTGCGAACTGAATATGAAACGGCGTTTGGCGAGCTGGTCAAGATCTTGAATAAGGAAAAGGTCTACTGCCCGTACTGTGACGATTTCATAGCACGCACCAACTTCTATTCTTCCGACCGAACGGTTGATGGTCTGGAGCATTTTGGCTGCAAGAAATGTATTACCCAAATGGCTACCGACTACGATTCCAAGTCGAATACATATGTGGACAACCGGGATAAAGCGATTCATATGCTTCAGATGCTGGATCTGCCGTATATTGACGCCCTCTGGAAATCTACCGAGGAAGCGGTTGGTGCAGATACTCTCGTGTTCAGCCGGTATATGACTATGCTCAAATCGCTGGGTCACTATAAGGGTATGACTTATAAGGATAGCGAGTTCGGCGGCGGCGGTGATGTCGATGATGACGAGGTTACTTTGAATAAGAAAACCATCCAGACTGCCAAAAAACGGTTCGGTTACGGATACTCCAATGAGGATTATATGTTTTTGGAGAATGAGTATCAGGACTGGGCTACCCGGCATGAGTGTAATACCAAGGCGCAGGAAGAGGTTTTTGAGCGCTTGGCGTGCAAGAAACTGGAAATTTACAAGACAAGCCTGCGGGGCGGATCCACAAAAGATTTAGATGCGACGTATCAGAATTTGTTGAACACGGCAAATGTGGCGCCGCGGCAAACCAAAGGGGACGCTATCTCTGATACTCAGACGATGGGAACCCTGATTCAGAAGTGGGAAGAAACCCGCCCGCTGCCAGAGATTGACCCGGAATTACAGGACGTCGATAAGATCGGGTTATATATTGATGCATTTTTCCGTGGACACGCGGCAAAGATGCTGGGGCTGAAGAACAAGTTTTCGGCAATTTATGAGCGGGTCATGTCTAAATATACGGTTAGGAAGCCAACCTACGATGAGGACTCCGACAGCGATGAGCTGTTTGAGAGGATCTTCGGATCGCAGGCTATGGAGGATTAGGCATGGCGGCGAAGAAGAAACAGACTTTGCAAGACGTCCAACGCAGCAAATCTGAACGAATCATGGAGGGTGTCGCTTACTGGGCGGCATTCTATCGAAAAAACCCGCAACGTTTTGTTGCGGAGTATCTGAACATCAAATTAAAACTTTTTCAAAAAATTCTCATCTATATGATGATGGTATCAACGAATTTCATGTACATCGCCAGTAGAGGTTGATAGTAAATGTTTTATTTCACAGGGCTTTTAGCTGTTTTCTAATTTTGCCCTTGAGCGTAGACTGTATTTCTACTCTCTTTGCACATATGGTAAAGGGAGGATAAATGACTAACGAACAAAAAATGTTTATATTAGAACATCACGGTAAACTCACATCAAAAGAAATTTGTGAAAAGTTGAATATTAAACCTTATCAGTTAAATTATTTCTTACGGCAAAACCACTTGTCTCATCATACAAAAAGAGATTATTCGACTTGGGCTACTTTTTCACAGAACGATATTCAGTATATAAAAGAACACTATCTATATATGACCTATGCAGAGATTGGCAAGGTCTTAGGTTTTTCGGAACGTCAAATTCGCGGGAAAATTAATAACATGCATCTCCCCAAAAATAGACAGATTAATGAGCACTATTTTGACACCATTGACACGCCATTAAAAGCATATTTTTTAGGTTTTATCTTCGCCGATGGGTGGATTTGTTATAACGAAAAAAATATGAATTATGAATTTGGCATGGAGCTTCAGTCTGGCGACAGATATGTACTCGATGAATTAAATAAGGTGTTAGGTGATCAGAACATCATCTATCATTCTGGTCCAGCCGAAGTAATGATTAAGAATCGTATTGCTCATAAAAATGACTCAGACATTCTTCGAGTTTATTCCAAGGCTCTTGTTTTGGGATTGATGAAAAATGGGATTGAAACCAATAAGAGTCAAAAAGATGCATACCCAACCGTTTCTCGTAATCTTTTCTTTGATTTTTTAAGAGGATATATTGACGGTGATGGTTGTTTTTATACAAAAGGCAATTCTACGACAATGCATATAACATGTTCATCGAATGCTCCTTTGCTTTACATACGCGACACATTGTTTGAATACGGGATTAAAACAGTTGTACGCAAAGAGACCGAAAGAAAATATAGATTATTGTGTTCGTCTCGTAAAGATATGAACGAATTGGTAAACCGCCTTTATTATGAGGACGGTTTATTTTGTTTGACAAGAAAATATGAAAAAATAAAACATTTCCTGGGCTTCGCCGCATAGAAATATGCGGGCAATAAGAGGAGAAAATCGGTAGACGCTAACCCGAAAGGTATGCTAATGCCGAGGTAAAGCACAGATCGCGAAAGGCTGTAGCTCACCGTAACGCATAGAGGTTGAATAAATATAATACCTCCAAGAGTCCCCTCTACCCTAACGTCAAGCCGAGGGTAAAAACGTATGCTAAACTGGATCGGAATTGCCCGATCGATGAAAATGGGGGAAACCTCCAGAGTCAAGGGCAAAAAACCTTGAGTTAATAACATTTGTCTGGAAAAACATGGTTGGTAAGTCTTTATTGTGTTGTTCGTTGTATACTTTTCCCCGGCACAAAGATCTGCATTGTCTCTGGTTACAAATCTCAGAGTTTGGAATGTATCCAAAAGATTGAAGAAGATTTCATGAAAAACTATTCCTGGGGTTCCATTAACCTATGCGCTGAAATATCAGATATTAGCACCAGCATTAATAACGCCCACTGCGAATTCAGAAACGGTAGCTGGGTAAAAATTGTTACCGCAAGTGACGCGGCACGACATAACCGAGCAAATATCGTTTGTGTGGATGAGTTCCGCATGGTCGATCTGAACATTCTCAATACGGTTATTCGAAAATTCTTAACCGCCCCGCGTTCTCCGGGGTATCTTTCCAAACCAGAATATGAGCATTTAGCCGAGAGAAACTGTGAATTATATATGTCCTCTGCGTGGTTTACATCGCACTGGTCCTATAAAAAATTGCAGACCTACTTCTCTCTGATGCTTAATGATAAGAAGAAGTATTTCTGTTGCGGACTGCCCTATCAGCTCGCCATCAAAGAAGGGCTACTTTTCCGCGAACAGGTTGAAGATGAAATGTCTGAGGCTGACTTTGACGCCACTTCCTTCTCGATGGAGATGGGTGCTTTGTGGTTGGGCGATTCGGATGATGCGTTCTTCAAATTTGATGACATTTCCCCGCGACGAAAGTTGAAACATTCTTACTTTCCTCTGGAAATCTATAAGGCACATCGCATTAAAATACCACCTCTCGCGCTGAACGAGCGACGGATTCTTTCCGTGGACGTCGCACTGATGGCTTCCAAAAAACATAACAATGATGCGGCGGCTCTCATCATCAACTCGGCGATTCCAACAGAACGTAGCGACTACATTTCCAATATCGTCTATATTGAGACTCATGAAGGCATGACGACGGATGAACTCGGTTTGCTGGTGATGCGCTTCTTTTATCAGTATAAGTGTACGGATTTGGTGCTAGATACCGGCGGTCAGGGTCTTGGTGTGTATGACTTCATCATCAAGAACCAATATGATCCTGAATACGATGTGACCTATGAGGCTCTGACCTGTTGCAACAATGAGGACATGGCAGATCGTTGCAAGGTGCGGAATGCCAAAAAGGCTATCTGGTCTATCAAGGCGACGGCAGAATTTAACAGTAATGCGGCTATCGGTCTGCGTGCCGGATTCCAGAATGGTGTCATCAATCTGCTCATTCCAGATCTTGAAGCCGAGCAGGAAATTCAAAAGATTCGCGGGTTCGGTAAAATGTCTGAGCGCGAGAAGGCTCTTTTACAGGCTCCGTACACTCAGACATCTCTTCTGATTAATGAACTGATTTATTTGGATCATGAAATGAAGGGAAATACAGTCAAAATCAAGGAGCGTCCGGGCATGAGAAAAGACCGGTTCTCTTCTCTTGAGTACAATTTTCAGATATGTCAGGATTTATCCAGAAAACGCCGACCGCAAGAAAATACCGAATCACTCGTAAAGCGTCTGGCAATCAGACAACCAAAACGATTTTCTATGTTTGCAGAATAAGGAGGGATGCCGATGGCAGAACCGAAGCGGGCGCCTGGTGCGTCCCGAAACTCTTCTAAGTTGAGTGTGCAGGAACTTAGAGATTTTTATGATAAACACGAGCGTCGCACGGAGAACTTTGCGAAAGTTCAGAAGGTTGTGCAGATGTTAGATCTTACCAAGACCCAGTCTCGCACCTTCTCGACCTATTCGAAAGAGACCTTGCGAAAATATATGAAGAACCCGAAACAGAATGAAAGTGCCTTGCGAAATTTGAGTCGCTTTCTCTGGCGGGTTTCTCATTCTTACCGGCGTTTGCTCGCTTATAATGCACAGCAGGTAGATTTGACTGCTATAAGCGTAGCGCCGCTTATTGATCTGACACAGGATAATGACCCTGAAACCATATTGAAGGATTACTATGATACTTGTGTAGAACTTGAAAAAATGAAACTGGCAACCGAAATTTATAAGTGTCTGATAATTGCCTGGCGTGAGGACGCTTTTTTCGGTTATGTCTATGAGGATGATTCCGGTTTCTTTATTTACCCGCTGGACGGCGATTACTGCAAAATTTCTTCAACCAATTATGACGGGACACATAATTTTGCATATGATTTTTCATACTTCCGTCGCCACTCCGAAGAACTGGAATTCTGGGACTCGGAGTTTAATTCGAAGTATACGGCATACCAGGGAGATAACAACCTGCGTTGGCAGGAGCTTGACAGTAACCGAACAATCTGTCTAAAGGTTAATGACGATGATCCTACTCTTTGTCTCGCTCCCTACTCCGGTTTGTTTGAGTCCATCATCGACAATGTAGATCTACAGAGTATCCTGGCTGTAAAAAACCAGTTAAGCATCTATAAATTATTGGTTGCGCGTATGAATCATATGAGTGGAAGCAATGATCCGAATGAGTTTGAAGTTGATCCAGATACGGCGATGGATTATTATGAGCGATTGGCTGATTCTGTTCCAGATTGCGTCGGCACTGCTATCTCGCCACTTCCGATTGATGTCATCGAGTTCAAACCGATGGATACGTCGGACGTCGATATGATTACAACTTCAATGTCAAATCTGTTTAAACAGTCTGGTGGCTCAATGGTTCTAAACGATGAGCATACTGGCGCCACTATTTATCGAGCACACATCATCGCAGATATGATGAATGCTCTTAAACCTCTTCTTGGTCAAATCGAAAAGTGGACAAACCACTACCTTAAAAGCGTCTTGTCGAATCCGGCGCAAGTTTCCTATATATATACTTCTCCGTGGATGAAGAACGAAAAGAAAAAAGAGTTATTGGAATCGGCGCAGTATGGCGTTCCGGTAAAGATGGCTGTCGCGGCACTGGATGGTTTTAGTCCGTTGCAGGTTCTCTCGCTTCAGTTCCTTGAAAATAAAGTTCTCGATCTGCCGAGCAACTGGATTCCTTTGAATAGCTCTTACACTACGTCCGGCACAGATGAAGGCGGCGGGCAGGAAAAGGATGAGGGCGAGCTTGGAGACGAGGGAGAACAAACCAAAGAGAAGGAAAAGAACCAGATGTAATAAGGAGTAACGGAGAATGGCATTAAAAAATTTTATTAAAACATCTGATGTTGAAACCGCAAAAAATCTGAGGAATGCGGGGCTGTATGAGGTTTATGGCGGAAACGGGGAATTTGTCTTTGTGAACAGTGGTTCCACGAATTTCTCCGGCGTCGATACATCCAAAATCAGATATAGCGATATGCTTACATTTTAGTCGTCCATTTCTGGGCGATTTTATTTTTTGACACCTGTTGTTTGTACATAAATGAAAGGAGGGAAAATGGCTAAAAGATTACTGTACTTAGAAGATTTGTATGATTTTTATTCAAATACATATAAGCGCTCAACCCGCTTCAATGCCGACGATTCCGGTGATCCTATTGTGGTTCATGTTCACGGCAAGGTCAATTTTGAGAAATCAGATAAAAACACAGAAGGATTGCTTCCTGTTCATTTGCAAGCGTGTCATACGAATACAAATTTAAACGGGTCAAACATTTCTGATGCGGTAATGACTTCTGCTCTGCCGTCGTTTAGTAATCGCCCGATTCTGGGATATATTCATAAGGTTGATGGTCAATGGGAGTTCTACACTCACAATATGCACGAAGATGAAAATGGCGAAGTCGTTTATGATGAGCACCCTATCGGAATCGTGCCTGAGTCCTGCAACGCACAGTTAGTATATGACGAAGATAAAAAGAAAACCTACTGTGAAGTGGACGGTTATATTTTCGAAGAGTATTCCAAAGCTGCCGAAATTTTGCAGCGCGAAGAGGAATGCTCTGTATCTGTCGAGTTGTCGATTAGGTCGCTCTCGTACAATGCCAAGGAAAAATACCTCGATATTGAAGATTTCTTCTTCAGTGGGGTAACAATTCTGGGTAAAACGCCTGATGGCGCAGTTGTGAATCCGGGAATGGCAAATTCGAATATTAAACTTGCTGATTTCAGCTCGCACAATAACAGCTTGTTTGAAAAATATGAATCAAAAATGGCTGAATTTCAGCACCGGCTCGAAGAGCTTGAAGCAGCCAATTTTAACAAGAAAGTAAACCCTATTCAGACATTATCAAAGAAAGGAGGAGATCGGGGCAATATGACAAAATTTGAAGAGTTGCTTGCCAAATATGGTAAGACTGCCGAAGACATTACCTTCGATTATGCCGAAATGTCAGACGAAGAGCTTGAGGCGAAATTTGCCGAGTTGTTTGCCGATGCTGGTACAAATGAGCCGGTAGCAGACGACCCGCAGAAATTTGCGAAACTCGTTCGTACATATGAGATTTCCCACGAAGATATTAGATATGCGCTCTATCAGCTTTTAGAATCATTTGAGTCCAGTGACAACGAGTGGTATTTCATCAACTCTGTTTATGATGATCATTTCACATATGAGAATTGGAATGGCGACAAGATCTACGGTCAGAACTATACAAAGGACGGTGACAACGTCGCGTTCGATGGAGAAAGATTTGCGCTGCACCGCGAGCTTTTAACGGACAGCGAATTTGCTGAGCTTCAGTCTATGCGTTCTAACTACGCTTCTCTCAAAGATTTCAAAGAAAATGCAGAGAAAAATGAGCTTCATTCCAAGAAAGAAACTCTTCTGGCAGATGAAAAATATTCTATGCTGGCAGACAATGAACAGTTCCAGGCGCTCGTCGCAGATATGGACAAGTATGATCTGACCGAGCTGGAAAATCGTGCAAAAATCATCAAGTGTGATTATGCCGATTCCATTAATGCGTTCAGTTTAAATGAGCCGAAAAATAAACCGGCGGGCAAAGTTGGCTATTCTCTGGAAAAGCCGAAAAGCACTGATAAGTATTATAAAACTTTATTCAAGTAAAGATCCCGATGAGAAGGGCGCTTAGGCGCTCTTTTTTATTGCAAAAAACAAGGAGGAAAAACAATGGCTACAAGCTTTTTGAATTTTGATACCAAACATACGGTATGCGAAAGCACAAAACTCAAAGCCACAATTGCCGGTCATATCTGGAATATCAAGATGGCGGCAGATGCCGACAATGGCATCATCGTTGGCAAGGGCGATTATGAGGCTCCGGAGTATTACAAGGAGGCTGCGGCTTCTGCTACTTTCGCCGGAAAGATTATTGGCAAGAGTTCTGCTGGTAAATACCTGGTAGAGGTTACGGCTGTCGGTGCTGGCGACGCGCTGGTTCTGCAGGTCCCGCTGATCTACGAGACATATACCACTGCAATGCAGCATGAGTCAAACTTCTACAACAAGAAAGACGATATTGTTCGTGCTTACGAGCTGTATGTGGGCGATGTATTTGCCATTTCTGAGGAGGGCTTCACTGGCACACCGGAGGTTGGCAAGACCGTTTCTGTTGCCGCTAAGAAGCTGAAGATTGGCGAGTAATTACGAAAGGAGTAATCACGAAATGAAAATCGTATTTAGCAATGAGAACACACGCAAAGTGTTCGCAGACAGAGATATTCATGAGTTTTCTCAGTTGATGTATGAAACTGCTAAAGGCGTTACCAGGGATGGTCACAGCAAAGAGCAGTGCAACGATGAGATCAGAAAAGTATTTTATGACGTGTTGCAGGTTGCGCCGGGCTGTTCCCGCAAAGAGCTGCGCCGTGCTATCCGTAGACATAAAACAGACGTCTTCGAGGTTATCGAGGAGACCGTAGAGAATCTGCTTGTTTCGGGCTGGGGCGAGAATCCGTTCTTCAATGAGTTCGTCGAGATTAAATCTATGGCTCTGGGCGATACCAACGAGTTCTATGTGTCGGACGAGTCTATCTTGACTGTTTCAGAAGTTTCCGGTAATCATCACGATCTGTTCCGTCAGAGACTTGGCGAAGGAAGAACTTTCGCTGTAAAGACTTCCTGGTACAGCGCCAAGATATATGCGGAGTATGAGCTTTTTATGGCTGGTAAGGTTGACTGGGCTAACTTCGTTCAGAAAATCTACGAGGCATTCGATAAAAAGGTCAATGACATGGTATATGCCGCTGTTATGGCAGCAGGCAACAAGGTTCTTCCGACCAGCCAGTTTACTAAGACCGGTTCTCTGAACAAGGACACTCTGCTTACTCTGGTTGAGGATGTCCAGGCTGCTAACGGCGCCGAGGCTGTTATCATGGGTACAAAAGCGGCTCTGTCAAAACTGACTGCTTTATCTGACGTTTCCTGGATTTCCGATTCCATGAAACAGGAAAGACACACTACTGGTCGTCTGGCTCTCTGGGAGGGTGTTCGTCTGGTAGAGATCCCGCAGTCCTTCGCGCCGAATGATACCACGACAAAGCTGGTTGACAACAACAAGCTTCTGATTATGCCGGTTGCTGATAATAAGTTCATCAAGATCTATGATGAGGGTGATGCACAGGTTCGCGAGATTAACGACAGTGCAACTAACATGGATATGACGATCGAATATGAGTACCAGCAGAAAATGGGTGTCGCTACTATCATTGGTAGACGCTTTGGTATGTACACAATCGAGTAATCGAAATACAGAGGAGTGGGCGGTCAACACCGCCCTCTTCTATTATAAAGGAGATTTTTGGAAATGGCTGTTACAAAGAAAAATACTGCCGCAGTGGTGGCAGAAAAGATTGCTACTACAGGGGCAGTTGCTCCGGTTGCAGAGGAAAAACCGGCAAAAGTATATAAAGCGGATTCATTCATCCCGTGCCGTTCTCTTACTCGCGGCGAGTTGATTTATGTCAGCAAGAAAACCGACAATACGTATCGTTGGAATGATTTTGGCGACGTAACTGAGGTTGAATATCAGGATCTTATGGGGCTGAGAGCTTCAAATTCTGGCTTCCTGTTCAAGCCGCTTTTTGTCATCGAAGACGAAGAACTTCTGGCTGATGCACGTTGGAAAGATGTCGAAGCACTGTATGAGAAAATTCAGGCGAATGATGTCGAAACTGTTTTGAATCTTCCATCTGATCGTTTTGATTCCGTGTTTGCTGGGTTGCCGGTAGGCATTCAGAATGCTGTAAAATCCGAGATTGCAACTCGTATGGAAGCTGGTACTTTTGATTCCATTCAGAAGATTAAGACCGTAGATCGTGTTTGCGGGACTGACTTGATCTGTCTGCTCTAATAACGGAGGTGTCGCATGACAACTTCCTACAAAACTGTGTTCGAAAGGTTTTTAGGCAGCATTGACGATCCGATGCTGTTGCGCCTAGACTACAACTCGTTGCTTGAATTTATAAGGGATTGGCTGCACGCAGCGGCGTCGAACCCTCGTTTTCGCCATAAATTTAAAACCTTTTCTATGGACGATGAAGCCATGACAATCACCTATGAACTCAATTTCCCGGTTGATGATGAAGCCGATGAGGGGTTTGTGGTTGGCGTCCTGTCTCTTGGCATGGTGATCCGCTGGATGGAGCCGAAGGTTAAGAGCGCAAAACAGCTTTCTATTGCTGTCGGTGAGGGAAAAGAAAAGGTGCTCGTGAACAACTATAAACAGTCTGTTCAGGAGTTGGCGGCAATAAAATCCGAACTGAAACAACTGATTAGTGATTATGGTTATCTACACAATTCCTATATCAGTAGAGGAGAAACTTGATGGATTATCGTTATGGAACCTTTTCCGATGAACAGATGCGACAGGCTGCGCTGTTAATGCACAACGAAATTCATCGTCTTCTTTTATATAAGGATTCCCAGATTACCGAACTGATTTTTGCGGATGACGAGGAATTCTTCGCTCATTTCGAACGGTTATTATATCGTTTTGGTGGCATGAACTCTATGTTTAATGAACCACCGCTTATGATTGCATTTATGTCTTCTCTCGAAGCCGCCTATCTGGAATGCAAAAAGCCGGATTTTCAGTTTAAGAGATTTCGGAAATTGATTCTGGACTGTCATGGCTATTTGAGGACGATGTTTGGGGAGGTGCGCTGATGCCATCGCTAGAAGCTTGCCGGGCGCTGTCATCTTTAAGCGGAACTACCGTTGGACAGGCGCTCAAAATTCAGTCTGATATGCTGATGGAGTCCGAATGGGATACTGGTATTGGTTCAAAAGTGTGTTATCTCTACGACTACTTTCATGACGACCAGCCGGAAAAGAAGTGCCATATGAGTTACTTTCAGACCTCAAAAACCCGGATTGATGCTCGATTTATTGTGTCGCGCGATCAGTCTTATGACAAGGATCAGGTCGAATATTATCTGATGTTCCGCCCGTCGCAGAAAATTGAGTTTGAGCCGAAAGATGAGCTGTATTACTACGAGACCGATTATCGACTACGTTACATGGCAGATTTTCCAATTGGTCTGTATGTGGATATTCCTGATAATAAGGATGTATACCGACGCTGGCTTGTTCTGGGGCAGGAAATCAGCAATCAGTTTACCAAATATCTGATTCTTCCATGCAATTATCGCTTCATGTGGATCGAACAGGATGGCAACCGCCGAATTAAACGAAAAATGTGGGGTGTTTTGCGTGACCAAAGTTCTTACAATAGCGGTATCTGGCGCGACTATCTGTTTGCATCGGTTGAAAATCAGGAAAAACTCTGTCTGCCAATGAATTCAATTTCGGAAAAGGTTTTCTATACCCATGAAGACACGGGAAAAAATATGCGTATGATTGTCGGTACTCCTACGAAACACCCGAGTACCTGGATTGTCAGTAAGGTAGAAAATGCCAAGCCATTCGGTATACAGAAGCTTACTCTTTATCAAGATCTTTTTAATCCGGCGACCGATTATGTAAATCTGGAAACCGGCGAAATGTTTGCTGATTACCACGATGCATCGGTAGATCCAGAGGGTGTTCCAGATCTTGTAGTGGGAGAAATCTGCAAGATCACGGCGAGCACCAATGTTATTAAAATCGGCGGAAGCTATCGTCTCATCACCGCTACGTTTTATGACGCACACAATGAAGATACAACGGATAAGCATTCGTTGACATTGGAAAATTGGACGGCTGAGATTTCGCAGGGTACTTCCTGGGTCGAATGCGATACAGACTTGCTCATTACAAAAATACCAGATAATACATCGAATAAAATTCGGGTCAAGTTTTTAGGCGATCGAAGTTACATCGGTCAAAAGTTGAAATTGACCTGTAAAGATAAAAATACCGTGGGGGAAATTCTGTTTGAAATTATTGTATAGGAGGAGTCATGGAATTAAGCACAAAAAATGAGCTGTTGCAGAAACTCCGTTCCTATGCGACGGCTCCAGACGAGCACGGTATTCTTTGGAAAGAAAAAATCAAAAATAATCTCATGAATTGCCCTGAACTGCTATTTGCCTTAAACAATTCGGATTACGAAGATCAGCTTTTTGATGAACAAGGCAATATTATGTGGGACGGGGAATGGGACAGATATTTTGGTCCTTCATCCAGTATTCGCCCTTTCATCTTTTATCCGGCAACACAAACCGAGGTCCGTCATTACCTTTCTTACACCGTTTCTTTCGATTCGATTCCGAGTAAAAACAGGATTGAAAAGTATGCTGAAATTACTTTTAAAATTTATGTGGACGGACGCGATGGTTATGTTGGAGATGTCGGCGTTCCGCGTCATGATCTGATTGCTTCGATTATCCGCGAGCGATTCAACTGGTCTAATATCTTTGGCGTTCGCTGCAATCTTATCTCCTGTAAAGAAGGTTTATCCGATAACTTTTACATCACAAGCACTCTGGTTTTTCAGACGATCGCTTTTAACTCCATCGTAAACACTGTCAACGGCGAAACGCGGATCATTACTCACGACGCCTGGAAGGAGTGATTCAGATGGGTGATGCACTGGAATTTGATGAACTTCAAGCATATTTTGGCGAAGATTACGTCGTGACAGATAAAATTCGGGTTCACTCTCCTACCCTAGGCGACGTTATCAAATATGGGGAGCGGCGGTATTACTCGCTCCTCTATCTTCTGACAGCGATTCCGAGTGATATGAAAAGTTACCTTTTCGATGCCGGGATTGATTATGAAGAAATATCTGACTTCGATCTCTTCTGCTCACTGACGCGGGGATTGTCGCCTGAGCGCACTTCTATTTTTCTGGACGGCGTAGATTTCTCTCGCATGGAACTGTGTCAGTTTGAAAATGGCGAACGCGCGCTGGCAGATCCCGAAACCGGGACTGTTATCGACAAATTTGTTTATCTGAAAATCGTGACATTTCTCAGAAAAATTCATGGCTTGAAGCCGAAGGTCGAACACGCGGCGAATAAAACCACCAAGCGAATTCTAATTGAATTGGATCGCCAGAAGCATAAGAAAAAATCCAAAGAAGAATACACATCACAACTGAAACCCTTGATTTCTGCCATGATGCGGTATCCGGGGTTTAAGTATAAAAGCGCCGAGCTACGCGAATGCAGTCTATATGAATTTATGGACACTGTTCGGGGCGCACACATTTATGTTCGGTCTACCGCACTTCTGAAAGGAATGTATAGCGGCATGATTGACACAAGCAAAATCAATAAAAAACAATTCGACTGGGCTAGGGACTCCAACGAATAGGGGGTCCTTTTTTCGTGTCGAAAATAATCCAAAGGAGGAAAGAAAATGGCTGTTTTTGACATCAACAACTTTGCCATTGACCATGTACTGAGAGGTTTGATGGTTTCTCAGGCTGATGGCTCTGTTATGTGGTCTATCAACCAGATCGCCGAGCCGTCTTTGAACCTGACTTCTGAGACATCTGAGGTTACTGACGTAATCGGTTCTACCATCGCAACATTCAACCGTGCGAAGAAAGCCGAGTTTACCGCCAATAACTCTCTGTTTGATCTGGGACTGCTTGCAGCTCAGGGCGGTACAGAAAAGGTTGTTGCTACGGCGGAGTCCAAGATTACCGCTCCGGTATTTGAGACCTTAACTGTTCCGTCAACCGTAACCAATCCGGTTGCTCTGAAACATACTCCGCTCTCAACACCGGCTGAGATCTATCGCTTGAAGGGCGACGGTACTCTGGGCGAGAAACTGCTTTACAGCGCTACAACCGGTGCTGGCAAGTTTACATACGATGAGAGTTCTCATAGCATCACATTCCCGACCGGTTCTGTTGCTGGTTCTCAGTATTTTGTTGTATATGACTATGAGACAGAAAGAGCGGTTTCTGTAAGCGGCGATGCTATCAACTTCCCGAAAGCTGGTAAGTTCATTATGGAGGTTCTAGGAACTGATGTTTGTGATCAGTCTACATTGATCCATGCTTATGTCATTTTTCCGAATGCAAAGCTGGATGCCAACGTAGATATATCCTTCGCGACCGATGGCAACCATCCGTTCACTATTCAGGCACAGCAGGCTTACTGCGATAAGGAGAAGAGACTGTTCCAGATCGTTGTTCCAGACGAAGAGTAAGGGGAATTTCCCCTCTCTTCTTTTATAGGAGGCAATTATGAATCTGAATAGAAAATGCTTTTTCTGTGGCACAAGATACCATTACTGCCCATCTTGCCCGGATGATGAATTGAAGCCGGTCTGGCACGTTCTGTTCTGCAAGGAAACTTGCAAGCAGATGGACAAGATCTTGTCCGACCACACTTTCAAAAAGATCACGGATGCCGAAGCCTATGCGGCTCTGTCTGCTTTTACCTATGATCTTGATAAAATTGACAACCCGGATAATGTCCGGCACATCAAGGAGATTCTTGCGTCGCATAAGACGAAAAAAACACCTCAGAAGACTCCGGACGCGACTGCGTCCGAGAAGCAATAGTGGATGAAAATTTTTTAGGACATATCTACTATCGCACAATTTGGCGGATATGTCCTTTTTTTACTATGGAGCGAAATGGAAAATAAAATCAAATCAAAATTAAGAAATGTTGAATATAACGCGAGCGAAGCTATTCGAATTCTTGATCCGTTTCAAGCGGCGCTGTATTGGAACCATGATGTTGAGCCGCTGGACATTTATCCCAGCCGGGACTTCAAAACCCAGAAGGCGTTGATCGTGTTTGTGTTCCGTCGCAGCGAGACAAAAGAGGTCTTCGATCTCTGGTGTAAAAGGGAATTAAAATAGCATGGCGCAGCGAAGTAAATATAACGTAAGTAAAAATACTGCCAGCCGAACATATGAGGGGATCGTGTTTGATTCTGCAATGGAAATGCACTATTACCGCGATATCGTCATCCCAGGGCTGAAATCCGGGGAGATTGTTTCGGTGGAAATGCAGAAGCCGTTTGAGTTGCAGCCCAAATTTACCTATAACGGGAAAACCGTCCGCAAGGTTGAATATGTTGCCGACTTTGTGTTGGCATTCGCAGATGGAACGTCGCAGGTGGTTGATGTTAAGGGCATGGCTGACGCGGTTGCTTTATTAAAAAGAAAAATGTTTTGGCATCGCTATCCAGATCTGGATTATGTGTGGATGACTGAATCGAAAATAGATGGCGGCTGGCTGCCGTATGAGAATGTTCAGGCGGCGCGGAAAGCCAGAAGGAAAGAAAGGAATTTGAAATGACAGTTTTAGATTTTGTATCAAATTATGAGCAGTTGACTAACCCAGAACTCAAAGAAAAATTTCTGAGCAGCAATTTAAAGGTAAAGTCCTATCTGCCGGTCACGCAGAAGATTTTCCTGGCTGAAACGATTTGTAAGCATTCTATGTGGGATAAGGATGAAAAGTGTATTGAGATTAATTCTCCGGTGAGATCCATCCTAACCGCCCGTGCTATCATCTCGGCTTATACCGATTTAACTGGCACGACCGAGTCTTGGTGCGACGAATATGATGCACTCTCCCGCTCTGGGCTGATGCGTAAGATCATGAATCAGATTTCAGAACTTGAACTAGCTGAATTTCATTCTATCGTAAACATGACCTGTTGCGACGCCACTACCAACTTTACCGAGCCACATAATTTTATTTCACACAAAATCAGTGAGCTAAAAGAAATTTTCGTAAGGGTGTTTGAGCCGTTGGTATCCACCGTAAAGACACATATCGAAAAGACTGATGCATCAGAAGATAATACCGATACCACTGACGTCACAGAGTAAATATTAGGTCTCGGAGCGGTCAAATGTTCCGGGATCATTCCAAGGAGGCACATGGGAAAACTCAAAATCAATAAAAGTGCTTTGAACCGTGCCATTGACTCTGCCGCCGATAAAGCGACACAGAAACTTATCTCCGCCGGGGATAAAGCACAAAAGGAGATACGAAAAAAATACACAGAGAACTGGTTTCTAAATAAATCGGATACGATGAGTTCCGCCTTACGGTATAAACATCGAATTCGAAAGCACCATGACAAGACGGTGATTTCATTCAATTCTTATGTTGATATGGGAAGTTTTTCCGCGAATGTCCTCGCAAACGACCATTCTATTTATGAATGGAAAGAACGATATGGGGCGGGAATTGACCCACCTGCATATCTTCTGGACTTACAATGGAATCAGGGAATTCACGGTCTTCCGGAGGTTTGGACAAGACCGAATTATCGTTTTGGACAAATGGCAAACGGCGTTCAGAAATACTGGTATAATCCTTATTTTAATCAGGGTGTCCCAATGAGCGCCTATGTTCGTTCTGGTTTCGCAAGTGAGTGGGAAAATACAGTTCTATCTTATTTATAAAAGGAGGGAAGCATGGCAAATCAGGTTGCCAGTTTGACGGCTACAATAACCGTCGATAAGGGAAATCTGCAGAAGGAGGTTTTGCAGGAGTTTTCAAGCGCTCAACAGACCCTCGATGGTAAAAATCTTAAAGTCAAGATTATTGGTGATACATCAGAAATCGAGAAGGCAATTAAAAAGCTTGAAAACCTGAGAAAAAGTGGCGTCAAGGTTAAATTTGACACCTCTTCCAGCGGAAATTCTGGCGGTAAATCATCGAATAATGCCTCACCCGGAAATTCAAAAATTTCCAAAGAACTTCGCGACAATCTTGCCAAAGAACTTCGTCTTACTAAAGAAATAGCGTCCGTAAAGGAAAAAATGGCGAAGACGAATGATTCAAATGTGATTGCGGCAAATGAGAAGCGAATCGAGCAGCTTGAAAGAGAACGTATTGGAGTTCAAAAGCTTATTGCTAAAACTAACGAACAGTACGATGCTCAAGCTAGGATAGCGAAGCTTAACTCTGTTGCCGAGACCAGTCAATCCAAGTTAAAAACCGTCTATACTGAACGGGCAGGTAAGTTATATAGTGAAGCCCAGGCTTTACAGCAAAAATATAAAAATATTCCAGAAGGAAGTCGCACTTCAAACTATTCGGCAAATCTTACGGCAATAAATGAGCTTGTCGCGAATTTAGAGAAAATCCAAGGTATTGAAATCATTTCTAATGCAGAGATGTCGAAGGTTAGAGAATTTGCGGTCGAGCTTCAGAAGGTGAAGAAAAACCTTCCCGATTCGAAAGGTTCAAAAGCCGTTTCCCGTATAAACCTTATCGACTCCATCTCAGAGTACCAAAGCAAAAACACCCGTCTTACTGCGGATTTTCAAAAGAAATTGGATGACCTAAAGGCGTCTATCCGTTCTCTTGGCGCCGATGCCGATGTCTCACAACTTGCCAGTGAATTCGGCAATCTGAAAGTTAAAATTCATGAAGCTGGTCTGGAAGGGCGCTCTTTCGCCGATGTTATGAAGGAGAAAATTTGGTCGCAGTTTTCCGGGCAGCTTGCCAATCTCTTCTCGTTCCAGCAGATGTTTCAGTATATGCGCGAAGGCATTGATGTAGTTCATGACTTGGACAATGCTTATGTTGAAATGCTGAAAGTTTCCAATGATGCTTTAAGTTCATTGCAGCAGTATAAACTTGAAAGCTTCTCTCGTGCCGATGAAGTTGGTACAACTGGCGAAAAGTTGATGAATTCTACGGCGGATTGGATGCGAATTGGTGAGAGCCTAGAAAAAGCCGCCGCTTCTGCAAAGACCACGAATAAATTATTGAATGTGTCTGAGTTCACAGATGTCAACGAAGCCACCGAAGCGATGGTTTCTATGTCACAGGCATATGATACTCTGAGCAAAGATGACATTATTGATAAACTGAATAATGTTGGCAACAACTTCTCTATCTCAACCCAGGGGTTGGCTGAAGGTCTGCAGAGATCGGCAAGCGCATTGAAAACCGCAGGAAATGATATGGACTCTGCCATCGCTCTGATGACTGCCGGTAATGCCGTTGTACAGGATCCTACGTCTGTCGGTGCAGGTTTGAGAACAATCGCGCTTCGTTTAACCGGAACAAAAGAGGGCGCACAGTCTTTACAAGATTCCGGCGAAGATATTGATGGTATGATCACTACGGTCTCCAAACTGCGGGATACTATCAAATCTGCGACGGCTGTGGCTTCCAATGGCTTTAAAGGTTTCGATATTTTCGATAAGAACGGAAACTATAAATCCACCTATGAGATTCTGTTGGGAATTTCACAGGTGTACAAAGAAATTGTTGAGACCGACGCTAAAACCGGAAGTAATAATAAGAATTTACTTCTTGAAACAATAGCAGGTGAACTTTTGCCTGGAGGATGCGAAAGCATTTCTCATAGAACATATTTAACTGCAAGGGCAGCCTAAAATTTCATGCCACAATATAGGGGAAACCACTATATGAAGGATTAAAAAGTTGAAAATGTAACAATGGCTTGTTTGCAACGAAGCACCCTAACGTATCCCGTGGACCACACGGTACTTTAGCCGAGGGTGAACGCTCAACGATCATCCCCACGTCGGGATCTGGAAATGTCCTCGGACTATCAAATAAGGGTGGAATCCCGAATATCCAGATCATTAGGAGTACGACCCAACCGCAAATGGGGTCGGTGAAAACCCGTTAAATGGAAAAGGTATGAGTCCTAACGTAAAGTCGAGGATTTAAAACATGATCTGTGCTCTGTCGAAAGATGGAGAAATAAATATTATGTAATCTCATTTAAGGAGTGCATGAGAAATACTTGGACCTGTGATGAACTAATTTTTATCCGAAACAATTATAAAACCATGAGTGATAGTGAAATTTCTGCTCATTTAAAAACGCATAGTGAAACATCAGTTGCTACAAAGCGTAAGCGAATGGGGTTATGCCGCGAAAAATTAAAGCATAGCTTTTCAGATGTTTTGCTTGCATTTTCTAAAACCAATTATGAGCTGTTGTCAGATTCAAGCGATTTTAAAGATACGGCTACGAATTCATTAAAATACATCTGTCCCAAGCATAGAGATAAGGGTGTTCAAACAATTAGTTTAGGACATCTTGAAAATGGACGCGGGTGTTATTGGTGTGGTCGAGAAAAAACAGAATCGGCGCGAAAAACTGGCTTGACTTTAGAAAAAATCGAAGCCGATAAAGCACTTTGTGAACAAAAAAATTTTCAATACATAGAAACGACTCGATTAAATGGGAAAATCACTATCACCTTTATCTGTAATTTACATCCTAACGCTGGTATTCAATATATGCGGCGTAGTAATATGGTCAGAAATATTGATGCTGGATGTAAGCATTGTCTTGAAAAGACGAAATATCGGTTTTCAAGGGGCGAACGTCGTATCGAAGACTATTTGAAAAAGAAGGGGTATGATTATATAATGCAGTATGCTTTTGATGACTGCAGAGATAAAATTCCTCTTCCTTTTGATTTCTATATTACATCAAAAAATATTCTAGTGGAATATGATGGAGAGCATCATTTTAGACCGGTGAATTTCAATGGTATTTCAGATGAGGAGGCGCTTGCCAATCATCAGAACACATTGAAACATGATGCCATGAAAAATGATTACTGTTCCAAAAACCAGCTTCCTCTAATCAGAATCCCTTACACAGATTATAATAACATTGAAAGTATATTAGACAAACAGATTACATAATAAATTGGCGAGAGCTTGCGACTCTTGTTTAATTGAACAGAAAAATCGTGCAAATATCGCTGCTTCTATCTTGGAAAATCCGTCGCTGTTGGAAAAGGCTTATAAATCTTCCAAATATGACTCAAAAGATTCCGCGCAGCAAGAGCTTGACCGTTACCTTGATAGTATTGACGGTCGGCTTACCAAACTTCAAAACCATGCTGATAAATTTTGGAATGCGTTTCTTAATACTGACTCTGTGAAAAATGGTATCTCACTGATTGATGGCTTTGTTAATCGTGTGACGACGTTAGTTTCAAAATTTGGTGCTCTTCCGACAATTCTCGGTTCAATGGGTGCAGCATTAACTCTTCAAGACGTAGGTAGGGCAAAAAGTTGTCCCTCAGAATATGCCTACATAGTATAGTCTTCGGCGCGAAGTGCCGTTCTTTATATTATCCTCCGTGAGATACACGGTTGAATTTGCAGATATGGCAACCCTCTGCATATGGTTGCTTCTTTTAGTGTTTAGAGAACTTGGATGTGTGTAAACCTCCGGCTACTCTCCCATTCCGGCGACGGAGTGTGGATCGTAACAATGCCGGAACTCACGCTACGAGCAGACGACAGCGCAGAAATGCATAAGCCTTTTAAGGCGGAAACTCTTTGAGTGCTAGTCTCATCGACTGCCAGGGCAAGCGGCAGCGGGTGAAATTCCCGATGCTGTAATGAACAGTCAGGACTTTGCCGAGCATAGCGGTTAGTAAACACAGCAGGGATTTGCCTCTGTCTTCTATGTGGTTTGACCCCAGCCGTAGGGGTTGCAAAAGCGGCAAAAGAACGTTTGTTCTGAAAAATACGTTGATTTCTCTGATAATTTGGTGTATGATCTTATATATCAAAAAAACGGAGGAATTTTATCATGAGTACAAAAGACAATAATTCGACGCGCGGAACCTTTTCTTCGGAATTAGTAAAGGTCCCTGTTAGAAATCACGGAGAGAAGAGTGATCGGCGCAAAACGAATGGAGGTGCAGGAAAATCGAACAGTTCACAGAATTAATATCAAATCTGCCAACGCTTTTTCAGTATATTGTTCCCGGAAGTGTTGCCGTTGTTATTTTCCGGCGGGTACGAAGTCATGTAATACCAGAGAGCAACGTCCTGATTCCGGGATGCTTGGTAAGTTATTTGCTTATTGCGATAGTCAGAGTTCTGTATACCATCTTTGGCATTGAGTTTAGGGATGGCTCTGCGGTAGCATCACTTGTTGCAACATTAATTGGAACCCTCATGACCATTGCCATTATTGCCATATTAGAATCTGAACGCTTTAATCACGCGTTTGCCAAGATAACAAAGGGAACTCTGCACGAAGACGCCATAAAAGACAATCTCGATTATGAAAATGGCACTACTCTTCGGGTTTATTTGAACAATGAAGAGTATTACCTAGTGGGTGCATTTCGTTATAAAGAGGACATCGGAGAAGATCGCTGGCTGGTTCTCGCCGCATATACAAAATATATCTGCGACGATGCAGGAAACGCCTATGTGTATAATGAGCAGGATTATGAAGGCAAGGCTTTTGAGCGAATTATGGTCAGAATGTCAGACGTCAAACATATAGAAATTTTCTAATGGAGGTGTTTATGGAAAATCGACCTATCCCAGATAACCGAATAGTTCTCGTCAAGGCGCAGGATTTACCGGAATTCATCAGTTCCTTCAATGAGAATAAAATTTCTAAGGAACTTTTGGCGTCTTGCCGGAAAGCCGGAAAATTGTTTGGGTGCAATAAATAATGGCATTCCCATTCCTCTTCCATCTATCCTAGTGCTGTGGTATAATAATTGTATTATTTCAACAGAGGAGGATGAAGATGTCAGGGACCGATCGCAATACAAACACCGGAAGTAACAATCAAACAGGCGTTAAGAAGCCTCTTCCTAAGCCAGACTTAATCGGCAGAGGACGAGAAACTTTTGAGGAAAAACGTCGCAACAAGACTTGAGCGGGCGGGTCAACCGCTCCTCTTCGTATCTTGAACAGGTGGAGGAATTTATTTGAAAACACATGATACAATCACGTCTCTTGAGGCGGATGTTTGTGAACGACTATATAAGGACATCTTTAATCGAAGGACATATGGTGGCAGTAAATTTACGCCTACAATTACCATTTTAGTTGCCGAAGTGAGTGCAATCATATGGTTTGTATCTGAATTATTGAGCAACATCAAAGGCAATGGATATATCCTAAGAAGAGCGCATGAGGTAATGATTGGAATAACAGGAATTTCTTGTGTTTTGGCTATCGCGTCCATCGTATTTTTCATTATGGGTTTTGCTTATTATGAGTTTTGGACTCTTGATCCGGAGAAAATAAAGAACTTTTTTGATTCGAATAGAGGATGTTTGGATATATATTCGGAAGATGTTCTGGTGGACAATATTACACAACACTCAATAGAATTGTGCCACGAAATTAATATACACAATTATAAGTGTATCTCAAAACATTCATGCTATATGAATTGGTGCTACATCTCAGTTGTTCTTACACTCGTAGGCATCCTTTGTAACTTTGTACTAATGACATATATAAATTTCACATAATAAAAATACGGGAGGACGGTTCTCTGCTCTCCCGCTTTTCTTTACACATCCAGCAACATTTCGCCAAGCTCTTTGAAAGCATCATACGAAACCCAGTTCGGGTAATCTCTATACTTTTCCTCGAAAACACTCTGGACTCTTTTCAAATATTCCCCGGAGCTTTCGTGCGCGGCGGCAAATTCGGCTATGCAATTCTGAACCTTTTTACTGTGAAGCCGTGAATTGTTTGCAACAAGAATAACCGCATTTTGAATATGCGGGTGTGCTATGGTTTCATACAGCGTGATCCAATCGTCCGCGTCGCCAGTCAGATTCATGGCTCTTTCATAAAGATCACCCAGCTCCGCTATCGACTTATAGCAGGATTCATAAATGGTGCAAGAATTGTAATGTGCATAGAATTCTCCCCATTGCCGGTAGCCCAGATTCGTGCATAGCTCATCAATGTTATGTGAACTATGCTCAATTTCACTGAGGTCTAGCATCGTCCCGATGAGATCTATATCTTTGCAATGATATAATTCATGCTTAACAACCGATTCGGCAAATCGGGTGTTGTCGGGGTTGTCCTTATACAAAAACAGGGGAATCGCCTGATAAAATAAAATGTCGTATCCGGGTGGATCGTAGCTTGCCCGTTTGACCTCACCGAAACGCGGCCCATTATGTATCGCGACGTTTCTGATGTGGTTTTGATCGGCGCCGATTTCGGCACAATACTCTTCGATTCTTCTTTTAAAATCAAGGCAAAATTCGGCATCCGACGAAAAGCCGCAAAGCTCGCCGATGGATTCCGCGCCTTTTTGGATTGCGATATTCATTGTTCCTCCGTGTCTCTTATTACGTCCAATGGATGAAACTCATTATCTTATCTATGATCTCTGGTCTGGTGGCGATGTTTTTGATTATCTCGAATGCGATTGTGCTGAGGGTGGCAATCGACATTGATCCGATTTTCGCGGCGCCTTTCTTGGTTGCTTCCCAGATTTTCGGTTCGCGGACTCTATTCAGGAACTCGAAGCCGTCCCATGTTATATCGTCAACGTATCCTGTCATGATATATCCCTGATTGCTAATAGCGACGTTGGTCAAATGAATATATCCTGCTTCGTGTAGCTTTTCTATGGTATATTTAACCTCTTCTTCTGTATACTTTGGTAATTTCTGTACAAGCGTTCCTATGCCTATCTTTTTATGTGTCATATCGGTTGCACCTTCCATATACGACAGATTTTCTTCCAAATACAGTAACAAATCTCTTATACAATCAGCATTTAATGTCATAATCGTTCTCCTTTCGAAAGTAGGTGTTAAAATGGAAACTAAAACTGAAAATAAAATCATAAAAGCCTGTCAAAAATATGATGACTGCTCTCATCCGGCTAATGGTGAACTAACCGACGACGACATTGAATATATCCACTATTTCTGTTTTGAGCTGGCAAAAAGCATTCTTGAAGAAACCTGCAACGAGTTCGCCAAACGACTCGCAATCGTACTTCTTGGCTTTACCGACTACAAGATCTAAAAGTCGCTTCCGCAATCCTCGCAATGCCATTGCTTCATCGCCTTCCTCATACCCAGCGGTCCAAACAGCGCCACACCGCCAGCTTTTGTGATTGCCGAAATCTTCTTAATTCTGGGTGAACCGCAGATCGGACACTTTGGCGCATACTTCGCCCGGCGATCCCATTCAATTCGCTGCTTTCTGTAATACTCTTCACGTTCTTTTTGGCACTCCTCTTTTAATTTACGAAGTTTCTCTTTTTCTACCGCCTCTTTTTCGTTTTCTATCTTTTCCTCTTCGAGCCGGTGTTGATAAGCCTCCTCGGAAAATTTAGGTTCGGTAGCTCGAAGAAACGGGATAAAAGAAGTCTCTTCTAATCTACGTCGCTCCTCGTAGGGTAAATCGAACCAGTTTTCGAATGCCTTTTCATAAAAGAAATCCTTATTATGCCACTCCCAAGGCATATTCTCTAATTTAACTTTTTTGCAGTAACGACATTTTGTACCAAAAAGAGTACGCACCCTTCCTCCGCACTGTGGACAATACATATTTTTTCCTCCCTCTTTTAATACCTTATAGATATATAATACC
>OMGP01000447.1_pt1 | contig 41957 bp, 48 predicted proteins | sample 1646091 | NCBI WGS metagenome assembly OMGP01 (sample SAMN05578580, study PRJEB25193) | human gut metagenome | biome: Human Microbiome; feature: human-associated habitat; material: feces | host: Homo sapiens | place: USA:Birmingham | reverse complement strand
GCACAGACTGATATTTTGCTTTCTGGATTATCTGGCAATAATTCGTTCACCAAACTGTTGCGCGACAATTTTTTTGCGAAACTCGGACAGAATTTTTGAGAAAAAATAGCCCGTTTCTAAGAACCAAATCCGAAACCCGCTCTCTTGCATCAAAGGCCACTAAAACGTATAGGCTGCTTATGCAAAGTAGCGGTGAATTTAACACTCCGGGAGGAGCGGTAAACCCGCTCCTCCCTTTGTTGTTTCTACCCTTACTCCACGCTATCCTGGGAGCCCTCTTCCTGGGTCGCCAGATACTCGGCAACAGGGACGATATACACTTCCGGGAGCTCCTCGATGTTACGCTTTCCGTTTTTCACGAGAACGGCGTAGACCGGGATCATATACTGCTTAATTTTCATTTATTTTGTCCTCCTTCAAGTTTTGCGACCCTTTTCTCAAGGGCGGCGTTCTGCTCTGCGAGATTAGCAATCTCTTCATAGAGCCCAGCCACGGCCTCGTAGAGATTAACGTTCTGGGACTCAGCTTGTTCCTCTCGCTCTCTTACGATTTCCGAGAGCGGTTTTTTGGGGGTCAAATACCTCATTTTGCTCATTCGTAAGCACCTCCAAATCCAGAGATAGAAACTTCTCCCTCGTAGCCCTCATTCTTGACGATCGTGAAGCGCACATTCACACCCCACTTGTCCGCCGTCTTGGTCTCGTTGGTGAAGTTGAAGACTCGGTTGAGCTGCACCATCGCCGTGATGTCTTCCCATGTGGGAACGGCGTCAAAGGCGTTGTTGCAAGCCTCCACCTTTGCGACTGCGCCCTCGATCTTCCATGTCGGGGTAATGAGGATTTTGGTCGCCCGTGCATCCGTCTCCTCCGGGGCCGAGAACTGGAAGGCGATCGTGTTCTCTGCCTTGGAAAAAATCCAGGCGCGGACAGAGGTCGCGAAGTTGCCGTCCACGGCCTCGACGCGGAGTTGGTGCGTTCCGTTGGCCAGCGTGAGCCACTTTTCACGGGTGAGCTCAATCGTGGCCTCTTCTCCGAGCGTCGCTTGGTAGCTTCTGATCTCATCGTCATCCACGAACTCAGTGACGACCACATTGTCGCCCTCAACGTCCGTGATGGTGTAGTTTTCCGCGAAGCTGCCGGTCTTGAGGCCGAGGTCTGTGTCGGCGCCAGAGATCGCCGGGGCGGAGTTGGTTCTCTTGAAGGTGAGGCGTCTGTACGCCGTTCCGCCCTTACCGTCCGTGACGGTGATCGTGATGGTATTGACAGAATTGAGGCTCAAGGAGTAGAGCTTCTCGCCCGTGATGGTTACATTCAGAGCCTCGCCTCTGGGGGCATTGTTGATGGTTCTGAGCGTCTCGTCGTTGAGGGCTTCCACGACCGTCAGGGTATCTCCGTCCGCGTCATCGACCGTGTACTGATAGGTGAAGCCGAGGTTCTTATCCCCGAGGTTGGTGTCGGTGCCGGAGATCGTCGGGGCTGCGTTCGTTCTGGTGAACGTCCACGTCCGGGTCGCCGTTCCGCCCTGCCCATCGGTGACGACCACCTTGACCGTGTGCGAGCCGAGGCTCAATTCATCAACCGGTACGGTGATCGTATTTACAGAATTTCGCGTCGGGGCAAACGACTTCGTCGTTTGCCCATCAATCGACTCCGTCGCCGTCAAGACGTCGCCGGAGTCGGAGTCATCGACGGTGTAGGTGATCGTGAAGTTGCTGTTCTTATCTCCCAAGTCTCTGTCACTGTCAGAGATCAGAGGGTCAGTGTTCAGGACTTCAAGGACGGGGCGGAAACCGACGATCGCGTACTGGTGCGCAGCAGTGAGGTAACGCCAGCGGCGGGCCGAATCGTACCCACGGTACGCGCGAAACGAAGCATTCTCCGCCCAGGTCTCTTGACACCAGGAATACACGCCCACCCAATGCCAAAGCTGATTATGGGCACTGTTGTGATCGGTCGTGTTGAGGTTGGTGTCCAGGTCAGAGGAAACCGGGGCAGGGAGTCCGGTGATGACTTCCTCGCGGGTGATGAACCTGTCCCACTCGTTATTGGTAGGTGTTCCTCCGGCATACCAGTCGTTATTCCGCCGGTTGCTGCCTCCGGCGAGGAGGCGGCACTTGTACTTTGTCCCGTCGATGGTGATGGTCTTTCCGGTGACATAGCCCTGCCCGTTCAAGTCATCCCACGAGACGCTGACCAGAATGACGCGGTCGCAAATGAGGAGGGTTTTGTCCCCGTCCTTAATCTTGACCCATTGGAGCTTGTTCGCGTCCGCGCTGGGAGTGTCTCCGAAGGTGTAGTTCGCCATGCTGCCGGACATCTGTGGGATGTCTCCGTAGCCGCTGTTCCCGCCTGCGGAGTCGTCAGGCCGCCACGGCTTTGTGGGCCGCTTGAGAATTGCGCCGTTGTTGTAGAATCCGCCGAGCTTGACGGTTCCGAGATATTGCGCCATAAGGGATCTCTCCTTCCGTTTTGATAAAGCGGTAGGGCGCGAATATCTTCTTCGCGAGATTGTAGGCGCAAGCCCACCGGGCGAAGCCGAGCCACGAGTTGACCGCCTGGACGATCTCTTTCTTCGTGATCTTTCCCTCTTTGAGCTTCTTAATCATCGCCTTAATGCGCCGCTTCTCCTTGCGCTTGGACTCGGTTCGGAGAAGGAGGTGCGTCGCTTTGATTTTGAAGCCGTAGGCGTTCACGCCCTGCCGCACATAGAAAATCTTGGTCTTTTGGTTGGTCTCAAGGTGGAGCCTCTCCTGGAGGAATACCTTGATCTTTGCCAGCCACTCCCGGGCGATCTCCTTGTTCGGCGCGATGATGACGATGTCGTCCATGTACCGAGTGTAGAGTTTAGCACCGAGGAAGCGGATGCAATACTGGTCGAGCTCGTTGAGGTAGATGTTGGCGAAGTCCTGGGAGCTGACATTCCCGAGGGGTATGCCGGTCTCGCCTTCCGGGCTCGAGTCGATCACTTTGCAAAGAAGCCGGTAGAACCGAAGGAAGTCCTCGTACTTGTCGGGGTACTTCTTTTTGAGCTTCTTGAACCGCTTCGCGATGATCTTCTTTAACACTTGGCGGTCGATGCTATAGAAAAACTTCTTGACGTCGATCTTGATGACCGCCGCCTCGTCGCCCCATTTCATGCGGGCGACCCTCATGTCGTGCTGCACGTTGAACGCCGCCCGGATGGGGCCCTTGCCGTACATACAGGCGAAGGAGCGGTCAACGAAGACGGGGCGGAAAAGGTTCTGGAGCTCCTCATGGATGACAAGCTGCACGACCTTATCCCGAAGGTGCGGTATGTGGAGGCTCCTGGTCTTCGGCTCCGTGATCGTCCTGTGACGGTACGGGCCGGGACTGTACTCACGCCTCCCAGGCTGCGGTCTACTCTCAATTTTCTTGAGATCAGACCAGAGCTCGACGTTGTTCACCTCAGAGAGAAGGTCATAGCATACGGCCTCACGGGAAAATTTCCTGTGACCTCTGAGGGCTTGTTTATAGCTCGCCTCGATCATAGGCCACCCCACCACATCCTCGTACTTGGAGGGCGGCATAGGCGGCGGGACGAGCTTACTTTTGGTGTTCTTGGTGTTGTAGTGCAAAATGGGGAATTTCGTCATTTGTGGCATCCTTTCCAGTTAGAACGGCTTGGCACCTATGACGCGGGTTTATACCCACATTGTAGACAGCCTCCCGCCGCCCAATACGACAGGGTGGGCGGGCCTCTATCACTGTTTTTACGCCGTCTCAAGACATGGCGAAGGATTACCTCTCCCTTGAAGTATAACAAGGACTCGCCAGCAAAGCCGTGACCGTGCCGGACGAAATAACCTACAAGGCGGGGCGGAAACCGACGTTCGCGTTCTGGTTCGTAGCATTGTTGTAATTCCAGTTGCGGGCCGAATTGTACCCACGGTTCGCGCGATACGAAGACCATACAGAGATAACCCTAAGTAGGTGCTTTACTTTTTGGGCTGCTGCCCGTTATTGATGAAGAACTTTTGCAAGCCTCCAATGATGCGCCCGATCTCATTGAGCTTTCCTTGCAATTCAAAGAGCTTCTTCTGGGTGATGTACTTCTGCGTCTTTGCTATCCCAAACAAGACGAGGAGAAGGGTTTTCTCCGCGTCCGCTTCGTCCAGCCATTCCAGCCGCTTCTTGACGACCGTTAGGTTGTTCGCCATGACGGCGGCGCGGATGAGCTTGAAGCACGACTGTTTGATCTCTTGACTCAAGGAGAACTTCTCCGAGACGGGGAAGTTTTTTAGCAAGGGGTAGACATCCCTTTCCAGGAATATCTCAGCCTTCTTTTGCAGAACTGACGGCTCAGCCAATATAGACACACCTCGCTTCCTTGACGCGGGTGATCTCGGTGATGTCCCCGTAGAACTCCAGGCCGTAGTCGGTCAGTCTTATTTTGATAGGCTTACCGCTGAGAGAGCTCTTTCCCTCGAGCGTCAGGTTCTCCCCGATCTCCAGGGCGAGGCCGCTCTCGGTTTCAAGGACGATGTCGTCTTCTTTGAGCTGCCTGCACTTTTTGCATATCGGGACGAGCTCTCCAAACAGGCTCCCGATGATGCAGCTTGCCTCCTTTCAGGTGCAAGCGACCTTATACATAGATTTTCCGCGCCACGGGGTCATAAATCCCGGACGTGATCGCGACGGCGGTAACGGAGTCAAAATTTTTGAGAAAGACGTTGTTGACCATGTTGTTCAGCGTGGCGTCTTTCAAGACCTTGATCTCCTGCTGCGCGGCTGCGATCTGAGCCTCATGGAGAATAGCGGCTTCCCGGTTGGCGAAAATGCCGTCGTCCATGTGGTTCATGTTCGTCTGACTCACGGGCGTCCCTTCTTGGATGACTTCCCCCGTCACGACATCGGTGACGTGGTCAAGCCACCCAATTTTTTCATACTGCTTCATCGCTGCTTTCGACCTCCATTTCCTTGATGTTGTATTTGAAGGCTACATAGAGCCCCTTGCCCTGTGTCTTGGTGAAGACCCGATCGCCAGCACTCGCCACGACGTCGCCGTCAGTGTCGATAAGCTCCACGTTGGAGACGTCACCGATGACCGTGTCATCGAAGTAGACATACACCCTCGCGTCAGAGCCGCTGACGATTTTTCGGAAGGGCTGCACCGTCTTCGGCTGTCCGTTCAAGGTAAAGGCTGCGTGATCGACGGAGTCGACGAACCGCTGCCCGATCTTCTGGATGCCGATGTCTGTGAGCGTTTTTGCCATTTAGTCGCTTCCTCCTCTCATTTGAGTTGTGCTGGAGCATCTGGCCGTATCGGAACACCTCAAGTATTCCTTGACGCCGCTCTCAGCCCCGGAGATCGCCGCGATGTCAGAGGCGAGCCCCTCGTAGATGGTATAGTTGCCGAAGTGATAGAACTCCTCAGACGCCGCGAATGTGCCCGACTTCGGGAACTGGACGTCGCCGGAGTCTTTTCCGCCCTGTGCCGTAACCTTCGAGGCGAGCAAGTAACCCTCGCTGACCACATGGGGCCAAACGCCACAAACGAGCTGACCGCACCGTGGATAGTCTGAAAAGCCGTGCTCGAGTCTGGAATGTAGAACAACGGCAGCCCCGGTCTCCATACCATAAGCTGGCTTGCTGCTGCCCTGTTTGACCTTGCGAACCTCTGCGTCGATGACGTCGAGGTTGTAGACGCCGCTCTGCTTCGAGCTCTTGAGGAAGATGATGAACTCGGCCCACCGTTCCGGGTCTTGTACAGAGAACGGTTCGATGTAGCTCTTATCGTAGCCGAGAGAGGTGAGGGCGTAGAGTACGCCTTGCCGCGTACCTCCCCACTCGGAGATCAGTCCCTTCATGGAGAGCCTCGTCCTATAGGCTTCTATATCCTCTCCTTCAAGCCTCGGCATATCCCGATCTTGACCGTGTACCGGGAGCATGACCGGCGATGCGCTCACTACGTTCGCCTCGTCTCTTACTCGGAAGAACGCTTTCTTGACGTCGTCAAAGTCCTTTCCGATGACCCGGAAGAAGATGCGGAACTGGTTGGCAGCTTCCTTTCCCTTCTTCAACGGAGCGAACAGGAGGTCAAACATATAGTCGCCGAAGTTGTCGTATCTCTTCATCCGATCACTCCCTTTCGACTGTTACATTGACAGCCCCGAGGGTGATGACCTTGTCCTTGTCCAGCTTCACGTCCTGGGCCGGTACGGTGATCTCGGCATTTGTGGCCGAGCTGTAGCCGTTTCGGACTGCGAAGTTGATGTCGGAACGAGTCAGCTCGTTTAGCTTTCGGCCTCTGCGAACCGCAAGCAGCTCCGTCAGGATAGTCTTGACCCGGTTCTCGATGTCTTCATCGGAGTCTGCCGAGCCGGTCGTGATGGTGAGCTCGATGTCCTGGTCGACTGTGACAGAGGACTTCACAAGTATATTATCGTATGGCCCCGCGATCTTGTCAACGGCTTCCTGGACTGACTTGAGCAAGCCTTCCGTCGCTTCTCCAGCCGTGCCGGTTACGATGATGTCGACGGTGCCTTGCCCTCTCGGATGGTCACAATCTGCCTGGGCAAACAGGACGCCGGTGACGGACTCAGCCGCGTTGACAAAGGCGTCTTCGGTCGCAAGCTGCGCCAGCTCAGACCACGATCGGAGGGTGCGTGCTCTCGCGCTCTCATCGTCTTCTGTATCGCTGCCCTCGCGCACAATCCAGTCGGCGGCGTTTGTGATCTTGACGTCTCCGATGTAGGTGAGCGTGCGGGTGATCTGTCCCTCTGGGACATTGTAGCGGCTTCCTTCGGCCTCGGCCTCCACGAGTACGTCGACCGACATCGCCCCTTTTTGGAGCACTGCCGCCTCGATCGTGAAGTATCGGAGCTCTTCTCCGTTGATGTCAAGGATGCTCTTGAAGACGTGGCCCTTCGCGATCTTGATAGCCTCTCCGCTCGCACCCACGCGGGACACGGTAACGAGCCCCTGGGCCTTCTGTGCCTTCTTTCTCTTCTTGGAGTAGTCAGGCATTTTGAGGTCAAGCCACACGCCCTCGGCATGGGTGACGAACATATTGTTGAGAATACGGCGGGCGAGCTGGAGCAATTCAATCTTGATACGGAGCTCGACCATGAGCAGCGTATAGAACACACCGCCCGAATGGAAATTTGTGACGACGAACCCCTCTTCCTTCAGCTCTGCGACCTTCTCGTCTTTTGCCTCTTCGAGCGTCGGAACAGGGATGACGGCGTCAAGTATCTCTTTGTCGATCATGCTGCTATCACCTCCACGCTGACCGCTCCAATGACGACGTTTAGCTTGCGGGCTTCGTCCTCTTCTCCGAAGCGGAAAGAGCAGCGGAGCAGGATGACGTCGTCGTTAAAATCTATGCTGATCTCAATGCTGTCCGGGAGAATGACCTCCCGCTTTTGTAGTTTTGACCTCGCCCGCTGCGTGATCTCTAAACGGGCGAGCTCAGAGTCTTCGGACTGGATGAAGTCGTAAAGGCCCCACCCGAACTCCGGGTCATAGAACAAGTCTCCCGGCTGCGTGATCGCCTCGAGGACAATGTTCTGATATAGGCAGTCAAGCCCGGAGCAGAGGGGGGCGTCTCCGTCCGCCGCCTGTGTGAGCTGCCACTCATCGTCGAGCCGGATGTCGGTGTCGTGCAATCCCGTCACAAGCTCACCTCCCCGATGATCGACGGAGTGAGGTCTCCGTATGGGAGAGCGACCGCTACCACGGCCCCCGCCTTGAACTGACTCTTAGACTTAATTCCAGGAATGGTCGGAAAGTCATTGTCCGGGTTCCCGAAGCGGTCGAGGACGGTCAGGGTGTACTCGTACCAGTTGGCGGTGATGTGCCCGTTAAAGCTGCTGCCAGTGTCATCATTGTGGATGACGAGCTCCTCGATCTCATAGGCGTCGAGCTTGGTCGCCGACTTGATGCTCGCGAACACGACGGCGGGGAGCTTCAAATGCGGGTAGTCGGAAGCGATTGACTTCTTGATGATCGCCTTGACCATTTCTTCGAGCATGATGCGCCCCTCCTTTCGATGTTTAGAAGTAAATGTAGGTGCGGATGAAGCCGGAGTCGTTTGTGGTCGACACCACTTTTTGAACCTCGACCTCGCCGCTCACCTGTGGATGGATGACGTTGATCTTGTGGGAGTGCTTCACAAATGGGGCGGAGACCGTTTCAAGCTCCCATACGCCTCCGGCCCGGTTCAGACTGAGAATATTGACGCCGTGCTCGAAGGTGTAGACTTTCTCCTGCTCCGGCTTCTCATCCCAGTAAAAGACCCCGCCAGAGAAGAAGAACGGAACCTTTAGGCCCCACGCCGCGTTGACGGTGTTGATCGCCTGGACGGCGTTCTGCTGCCGGATGGGGAGCATCTTTCGCCGTGGGTATGTCTTGGACGAGAGCTTCATCTTGGAGAGCCCTGCTTTCGCCAGGAAGAAGGCGAGCATCTCCTGCGGGGTGGTATCAAGAAACGTGTCGTTGATGATGGTCTCTTCGAGCACCAGCATCTCATCCTTGAGATTGACTTCGTTCGCAAAGGCCCCGCCGTCGTATGGTTTGGCGACGTAGCCCGTGAAAACGTCGTCGAGGGCTCCGTCATATCCGAGCTGTATCGCTGCGGGGTCTTTCTTGTTCAGTGTGATCTCCGGGCGAAACTGCCCCGTGAAGCGTATCTTCGCCCAGTCAAAGTAGGACGACTTCGCGGAGTAGACCTCGATCTCGATGCCCTCGTTGAAGGTATAGGGGCCCGCCCGGGCCGCGATTTGTGGGTAGTATAACTCGGTTGTTTCCATAGTCGCCTCCTCAATATGGCATTTGTGCGACTCGGTTCATCGCTGCCGCTGTCTCGGCGTCATCAACCGCCGGAGACTTTCCACGGCTCGTTGACAAGTAGGTCTCATACTCTTCGGTGAGGCTGCTGCTTGCGGCGGAGCTTCCGCTACCAGAATTGCCGGAGCTCTTGGAGCTGCTGCTCGCCGTGGTCGCGGTGATGGTCTGAGGGATATACTCCCAGAGCTCAAGGGAGGCGGTAAGCTGTCCGCTCTTGCTCTCGCCCTTGTGGGTGAGCTTCTTGAAGATGACCTTCTCGATGCCGTGGGCTGCTGTGTCCTCGCTGACAATGGGGATAGGCTGCGGAACGCTCTGCCCTGGCTTTCGGAAGATCGAGCGGAGGGTGGCGTACCTCTGGTACTTCGTGGCTGACTGGGTGTCGTCAATGATGAGCTCGATGTTCACCTTTGCATCCTCGTAGCCCGTCGCCTGTTTTGGCTTGGTCGCGCTGCCCTCCACTTCCTGCTCGTCCACCTTCGCCGACTCCGTGACCTCGATGCTTTTGACGAGGCCAGGGAGGACGACCCCGTTGAGCTTGATGGTTTGGTCTTCGACGTATATCATGGTCGTCCCCCCTCCTTTATGCCGGTGTAGGAACGGCGTCCGAGTCTCCGCTCGGGTCTTCGTCGCCGTTTCCGTTGGTGAAGTCCTCGACTTCCTTGAGAAGTGCGAGTAGTGTCTGCAAGTCCTTGATCTTCTTGAGATCGACTTGCATGAGAAGTCTCTGGATGACGACGGTCTTGCCTCCGCTGGAGCTTCGAGCTCCACTCTCGTCGGTTCCGTCTCCTTGGTCGCCGCCGCCCGTGAGGTTCACCTTCTTGGTGGGCTCCCTTTCGAGGGTTGCCTTGGTCTGCTCCAGGCCCTTCTCCATCGCCTCTGCGGGAGCGTTCTGCGCCATCGTGAGGCCGTGTGCGTATGTGGTCATGGTTCGCTGTCCTGACAGTGTCAGGGTGGACAGAGGCCCTTCCTTCGCGTCAGAGAACGGGAGCAGGTTTCGGATGCGCTGCAATCCTCCCTTGACCGCTTCGACTGCTGTGGAGAACGCCGACTTGATGCCATTCGCGAACGTGGTGACAATGCGCTGCCCAGACTGGAAGAACCATGTCACCGCGCCGGAGACTGCGTTCTTGATGGTGTTGAGTCCATTCGAGAACGCCGCGCGGGCCTCGGTGAATTTCTGGGAAACGCCCTGGACGATGCCGCTCATCGCCGTCGAGAACTTCTCTTTGATTGCGGTGAGCTTCCCGCCCGTTAGGTTGTCGAGGAAGGTGAAGCCTGCCGTGTAGTAGCCCTTCACGCCCTCGACCGCTGCGGCTGCTATACCTCGGATGCCGCCGCCGTGTTCTTGATATGCTGCCTTCATATTGCTCAGTTTTTCCGAGACGGTGGTCTTCGCCGCCTCCATGACCGAGCCGATGACGTTGCCGATCGCCCCGAAGACGTTCTTCGCCACCTCCAGCGCAGCCCCGAGTTTTTCTTTGAAGAAGTCGATGACTGCATTGACCGCGTTACGGAACCACTCGCACTTGTTGTAGAGCAGCACCAGGGCCGCGATGAGGGCCACGATACCTATAACTACCCAGGTGACGGGGTTTGCAAGCAAGGCGGCTGTGAAGCTCCAGACCGACGATATAAGCGGTGTCAACGCTCCCTTCACTAAGACGAAGCCAGCCTTGAGCATTTTGAAGGCCGAGATCGCCTTTGTTATGACAAGGCCGACACCGCTGACGACCGCGATGACTGTGCCGCCCACTGTGAGGAAGCCGCCCAGAGCCAGCACGACGATCATGATGACGCGGACGAGTCCCTGGTTCTGTTCAATCCACGAGCCGACCTTTGTGAGAACTTGTTCTCCCTTGCCCATGAGGTCGTTGATAGTTGGGAGGAGCGTGTTCCCTATGGTCTCCGTGACGTTGTGGATGCGCTGCTGCAATCGCTCGAACTTCTCCGGCTCAGTCTCATTGATCGCCGAGGCCATCTCCAGCGCGACGCCCGTGCCGGAGCCGAGTGCGTCGTACATACCGACGATGTTGTCCTGAAGGTCTCCGACCTTGTTATACATGAGGTCGATAAGGGCGACGGCCTCTGTGTCGCCGAAGGCTTTTTGCAGCTCCATCTTCTCGGCGGCGTCCATCGTTTCGCCGAACTTCCCGCGCAGCTTGTCCAGGATTTCCGGCATACTGAGGAGCTGATTATTGGCGTCCGTGAAGCTGAGGCCCAGGGCTTCGCCGCCCTTCGCTGCCGATCTCAGGAACGCCTTGTACTTGGTGCCCGCCTCGCTGCCGCTCATTGTGGCTTGCAGCATACCCAGAATAGAGAGCTGCTCTTCGAGGGGGACGTTTGCGGTCGTTGCCGACGCGCCCAGTGTTTGGATACTTTGGGCCATGCCGGAGCCGGTTGTCTTGAACTGCTTGACGCTCTGCGAGATACCAGCCGAGAACATCTCACCGAACTCAAGGTCTGAGAGGTCTCCGTAGAACTCCTTGTAGATACCGTAGCCCGTCGCAAAGAGCGACGTCATCTCTCCGATCGTGGACTTCGTTGCCTTCGCGGTTACACCCGCGAGCTCTGTGTATTGAGCGACGCCTTCGTCCGTCAGGGAGGCGATGCCGCTCTTGATGTCGTAGGCTGCGGAAATGAAGTCCGACTTCGTCGTACCGGCCCACTGGTCGGAGAAGTCGCGGGCAGCATCCTCCACCACGCCCAGGTCTTGCACGCCCAGAGAGGCAAGCTCACCCAGGGCTCGGCGCGTCTCGAAGGTCGCCTCTACAGGTGCCAGGACGGCTCCGGTGATCTGGCTTCCCATCTCCTGCATGACGGCCCCGGTCTTTGCCATGTTCCCGAGGCCCTCGCTGACCGCGTCCAGCTTGGACACGTTCGCGCCCACCTTGGACGCGACACCAGCCATCGGCCCCGAGAGATTGTCGATCATGTTCATAATGAGCGACAGTTTGAAAACGGACTCTAAACTCATGCCTTTCGTTCACCTCCTATTTTTTCTGGAGGCGAGCTGTGTTCAAAAGCGACCGGCGACAGGGCCGTCACTCGGGGAACGCTTTCACGATTGCCCGGGTGACTATGCCCTCCTCAAGCTCCTGGATGTAGCGAGCCTTCGCCACCCAGTCAAGGAACTCGTCGATGTCGTCGATCGCTTCGGGGTCAAATGCCTCTAAGAGAGGCGGGGGGACGTAGCGGTAGATTTCCAGAAGCCCGGCCTCTACGATGCTTTCCCGAACCCCCGCGACCTTCTCTCTTAGAGCTTCTTCAAATTTGCCGTGTTGGTCAGGCCGAGGATCTCCGTGAGCTTGTTGCCGATGGTGATAGCGATGCCCGGGTTCTCCTCCATGTCCTTCGTGAGCTTATCCCTGTCCTCATCAATCACGGCGTCCAGCATGAACACCTTGCTCGCCTTCGTGATGCCGGACTGGGACGCGCTCTTGATGTAGCGGTCGTAGCTGGGCACACTGGGACGCTTGAAGCGGTAGACGTACTCCATCTCGTTCTCGTCGTCCACGGGGACGGTCATGCCGACGCGGTAGAGCTTGCCGCCGTACTTCTCCTTGAGCTGCTCGTCGGAGCTTGCCTGGGTCACGATGTTTTCCTTGCTTTCCATAGTGTGACTTCCTCCTATCAATTATTTTGAGATAACGCTTAGACCGGCTTGACGCCGTCCTGGATGATGCCACCGACGATCATGAGGTCAATGTCGACGGTCAGGCTCTTGTCCCCCTGGGACGCCTTGTTGCTGCGCTTCGAGAAATGGACTTTCTTGAGCTCGTCAATTCTCGTCCGCCCGCCGTCGTTGGCGTAGGAGACAACGATCGACGGAATTTCCAGCTTGTAGAACGCGAGCCCCTTGGACTTGCAGTAGTCCAGGAGATCGTCATAGTCGTCGCGGAGCATGGACATTTTGCCGGACGCCTTATAGTTGCCGGTGCCGTAGCCGCGCGGCATAGAGCCCTTGCCGTAGGTCTCCTCCTTCTCCTGCTCGTCATCATAGCTGATCTCCTGGAGCTGGAGCACAAGACCCGGGAACTTGACGTCAACGTCAGCCCAGTCGTAGGCTTTCCCGTTTACTTTGAGCATGGTCTTTTCCTCCTTCCATTAACTTTCCGCCAGAGCCGCGCGTCCCAGGTCGATCTCGACCTCGCGGATATAGCCACGGGACAGATAGCGGATTTTGATACGCATGGTTTCATCTTCGAGGAAGGTCTCCTCCTGTCCCTCGACAACGGTCGTCTCATAGGAGCTGATCTCCTTGTCGTCGACCATGCGGTCAAGGGGCGCACTGATGAACTTCGCCCGGGTTTCGAGCTCGCCCTGGATGTCCTCCAGGTCGATGTCATCGTTCTTGAGCAGCAGGGCCTCCTTGCGGGTCTCACGGATGATCTTGTTCTTCACGCGGACATCTTCCATGTAGCGGAAGTCGCTGCCGTCCGGGCTCATCATCTTCGTGTGGTAGACGAAGAAGTCATCCAGGCCGTCATATTCGCGGAAGGTCATATAACCCGCCACGTCCAGCAGCTCGATGATGCTGTTGTCATACCCTGCCGGGAGCAGCTCAAGCAGCTTCGTCTTCGGGATGCCCATGCCAGCCTCGGGCCGGGTCTGGCCGATGGACTTCTGCACGGAGGTCATCGCGTAGCGACCAAGGGCCACGCCCGCGAGGTTGACGTTCTGCGTGGTGCCGTCCAGTTTTACAAGGCGGCCCCATGCCGCGCACACCTGGATGTCCGTGTCCTTGATCTTCTTGCGGTCTGCTTCCATCTGGAGGGCCCAGTCGTGGAGGTCTCCGTTCTCGCCCTCCTCGGGGAACTCAGGCTCCAGCACGAAGAACATAGGCTTGTGATAGACCTCGAAAAGCTCTTTCCTGAACTCGCTGACCGCCTGCCAAAGAGCCAGTGTACTCGCGCCGACAATATGGACACCCTCGACCTCCTGGTTGAACTTGGTGATCTTCTGGAGAGCCTTCAGGATGTCACCGTTGGTAGCGACAGGGGCGGCGGTCTGGAAGGAGTAGGTATCGTTCACAAGGAAGGAGCTCGGCTTCTGGTCGGCCTGTGTGGCCTCGACGAACTTGAGCGTCATCCCAGTCCCGGAGAGCTCATAAGAGCCGGTCATGGGCACGGTGATCTCGTCGCTGTAGGAGAAGCCGCCGTCGATGGAAACGATGAAGGCAGCGGTGTTGAGTCCGCCCTGTGCGGTGATCTTCACGATCACCGAGAAGGCGTTCGTCGGGGAGCCGGTTGCGGTCATGCTGCCGCCGCCGTCTCCCACTCTTGTGACCTCTCCGATGGTTCCCGCTGTCGTGGCGGTAACAGGGAGGCAGTAGACACGGCTCGCGCCGAACTGGACGGAGTCCATGACGGCGTCGGCCAGGGGAGACAGGCCGAGGCGTTTCTTAATCATCGCCGCGTCCATATCCCCGGTCACGATGATCGGGGTGTCGGAAACGACGGGGGAGACGCCGACTTTGATGTGAAGGCCGTCGCCTGTGGGCGTCGCGAAGCCCAGAAGGCCGTCGCTGACGTTGTGTTTAACATCTCTGAGCATTTACTCGTTCGCCTCACTTTCCTTGCTCCTGGGGCCGCTCGCGGGCCCCCTGGTGAACCTCTCGATGCCAGAGAGGAACTCCTCGTCAGACATCACTCTTCCGGGCTTCCATCCGCTCGCGACACACGCGCCAGCGAAGACGGCCCGCTTGATATTGTGCTTCTTGCAGAGCTCTCCGATCGTCAAGAGCTCCGGCTGTTTGGTTTTGGTTGCCATTATCAAGGCTCCTTTCCGTTGTTCTTTTCAACGGACACGACCTCAACGCCGGTGAGCGGCGCGAAGCCCGTGTCCCTATAAAGGCCACCGTCAAACGAGATCGTCGCCTGGACGGCAACCTGGGCTTTGAGAATGGAGTCGTCTTTGTCGACCCAGTCCGCTCCCTCGACCTCGATCTGGACGAAGTTGCCGTCGACATAGATGCCCCGGTCAAGGCTCGCGAGAAACTTCTCGAAGATGGTCTCGACCGCGTCGTCGGTATAGTCCCCGATGACCACCGTGAACGTGAGCTTCCGTTCAAAGACCTTTCTCCTCTTCTTCTGCGCTCCCTCTTGGTCAATGTAGTAGGTTTTGGAGCCGTTTCTGGATAGGGCCTCTGACTCGAAAAGCACCGCTCCTATGTGGGACTCCTGACTCTTTTCGAGAGATTTCTGGGTTGTGTACGGCTTGGACTTTAACCCTGCCGCCACGAGCTTATCAAGAAGGTATTGTTTGCTTTGTCCGTAGAGCACGGGTTAATTCTCCTTTCCGATGAAGTCCTCGACCGTTGCTTTGAGCTCCTGCATATCATCGTCGGAGAGGCCGAGGAAGGGACGGGCGGGGATGCGGATGCGGACTTGCTTCTTAGAAACCCACTTGCCTCCCACCTGGAAGCGGAGGGCTTTCTTTCTGCGAGCCCGGATTGTGCGGCCCGGTTCGCCGAACTGGTGCGTCGCCGCGTGCTTGACGTTGGTGCCGACCGCAAAGCCTGTAGCGTCCGACTTCGATTTGATGGAGTTGCGGAGCTGCGCGGACTGGATGAGCGTTTTCCCGCCCTCGGTCTCCGCCCTTATGGATGTCTTCCACCGCTTGCCGCTCGGGTCTCTGCTCTTTTTGAAGCGTTCCAGGGTGGACTCCCGGACACCTTCGGCGAGAGCTGCGTTGATGCTCTTCTTGTCGATTTCCGAGAAACTCCTTATTTTTCGGAGCATCGCCTGGGTGTCCCCTTCGAGTCGGATGCTATACATGGCTCACATCCCCTTCATTTTGTCCCGGCTGAAAATCCGGGGGTTCGATTTCACCGAGAACCCGGTCGCCGCTGCGGTGGTCGGGTCATCGGTCTCGGCCCCGAGTGAGACCTTTCCCTCCGCGACAAGCGTGAGGAACTTGATCGCCTGATTGTAGCGGTTGAGATAGGTCTTCTGATCTGTGCTCTCGTCGATGCCGATGCGAGAGAACAGGTTATAGACTGCGATGTCCTTCGAGCATTTGTTGATGATCTTGGGGGCCGGTGAGATCGGCACGGCGTACCTCTTGGCAAGGTAGCCGTCGATCTCACCGTCAGCGTCCGCAATCGCCTCGTCAATGATCGGGGCGACCAGCTCCTCACGTTCTGCGGGGTCTTCGATGAAGGTGTCCCCGATGATCGCGTTGAGGGCGTCATCCTTTACCATGCTACGGACTTCGGCTCTCGTGCTGTAGCTCACGCCGTCCCCTCCCTTCTGCCAAAAGCGGGAGGTTTAGACCTCGGAGCCGTCAGAGCCGACCGCCATCTGCCAGAAGCCGAAGCCAGCGTTGCCACGGCTGTCCGCGCCATAGATGAACTTCTTGCTCATGAAGACGTTGTCATCGGTCTCAGCAGTCTTGGAGACGAACTTCGCCTTCTTGCGCTGCTGGTAGATGAGGGGCTTGATGGGGCGGCTGGTGTCCAGAAGGAACCACGCCGCGTCGCTGGTGAGTCGGGGCTCGACGTGGAGCTCTGCGGTGCCCTGCATGGTGTTCTTGGTGCCGTTGATGAACTCGGCGACCAGGATTTCCCGGGCCTTGGCCTCCAGAGCGGGCGGAACGACCAGCAGATTGGGGACCAGGGCCAGGGAGCGGCCCTTGCTGTTCTTGTAGCCTCTCATCATCGCGCGGGCGGTGACGTAGGACTCCAGGGAGAGCTTGCTGGTGATCTTGTTGCTCACCGCGTTCTTGCCGGCCTCATGGTCGGTAGCGAAGAACGCCTTGCCGTCGTAGCACTTCGCCTCGAAACCGGAGGCCAGCAGCGCGTAGACCAGCTCGTCGGGATGGGAAGCAGCGGACGCGCCGAGCATCTGGATAGAGGGCTTATACAGGCCGATCTTGTCGTCCTCGATCGCATTGCGGTCGACGCCGACGGTCAGCTCGAAGTCCTTGTTCTTGATGGTGTAGTCAGAGCCGGTGAGGTTCTGGATTTCGCGGTCGCCGATCCACTCCCTCATCCCGGGGATGTCGCCGAGCCACGCATAGGTTTCGCTGTCACTGGTGGAAGGGACAACGGTCGCGACCTTCTCATAGGTCGGCTTCTGCTCAGAGAACGCCTGATTGAACAGAGTGTTGAAAGAGACGTAGATACCTCTGAGGTTCTGGGGATTGATAATCATGATGTGTTATCCTCCTTTTGTTTGTTGGTGTTAGGACGCGCTGGTCACGGTGACGCCGCGACCGATTTCAACGGCGACGCCGTCCTCGTCTACGCGAACGACCAGGCCAGCGGCGGAAGCCCCGGTCGCAAGAGCGGTGACGGTCTGATCGTCCTCGATGTAGCAAGGCTTGAGGACGTGGGCCGCGCCGATCTTGTTCGAGGTGGTGGCGGTATTGTTAAAGACGAACACGCCGCGAGCGACGCGGATGAACGCCTCGCCATCTGCCCCCTTATTCTCGACGGTCTCCTCCGCGCGGCCCGCTGCGGTCAGGCCAGTCGCTTTCTTGCCGGGGATTGCGTAGCCGTTGGCGTCCAGGGCGACGAGAGCCCCCTGGTAGATGGTGGTGCCGCCCTTGACGGGCAGATACAGGAACTTCGCGTCCTGCATGATCTCGGTGGTGTCCCTTTCTTTGGTCAGAGCTGCCATGATGTTAGTCCTCCTTCATTCCGTACTTCTTGACGTCTTCGGCACTGATGCCGAGCTGCTTGCAGACGAGCATCGTCGCGTTGTCGATCTGGTCGCCCTTAAGAGGGAGATTGTCGCCACCGGCGATCTCGCTCATGGGAACGACCTGGGGAGCCTTCTCCACAAAGGAGCCGAAACCCTTCGGGTCACTCAGAGCGTAGCTCCTGGCCCACTCCTTCTGTGCCGGAGCGATCTTTCCGGCCTTGAGAGCCAGGGTGACAGCCTCGTCGGCGTCGCGCTGCGCGTTCTGCTGCTTGAGAGCCTTGAGCTCCTCCAGCACATTGACGCCGTCGATGGTGCCGCCTTTGAGCTCCATGATCTTCGCCGTGACGTCATCCGTGGCTGCTCCGGCCTTGAGTCCCAGCAGCTCACACACAGCCTTGTTTGCGACGACGTTTTCGTCGGCGGCGGGGGGCTGCTGCCCCTCCTTGAGAGCTTTGTTCTCGGCGACGCACGCCTTGAGAGCCTCCATGACCTGCTCCTCGTTGGCGTCTTCGCCCAGGCCCAGCAGCTCAGCGAGCTTCTTGATGATTTCCATGTTGTTTTGTCCTCCTTCAAAAGTTTCAGAATTAACGATTGCGGTCATTCCTTCGATCGCGGGGGTATTTGTCAGAGCCAGAGAGTGAAGCCCCGTCGCCTTGTTGTCTGATTTGCGGACATTGACCACGGGGGAGAGGTAGCGGTACTCCTTGTTCTGGAGGTACTGCGCCCCTCTGGGCGTCCACTCGACGACGGCCTTGATCTGTCCGTCCTCCAGTTTGAGCTCCTTGACCCATCCGGCAGCGGGGGCTTCGACCCCCTTGAGCGTCTGGTGTTCGTAGTCGACAACGAGATCAACGCCACGTTTGGCGATCTGTGCCTTCATCGCTTTGTAGCTCTCCTCGTCAACATCGAACTCCCCCTTCGAGCTGACGACGTGTCCCAGAGGAAGGACGGAGATTGTCTCCGGGGCCCCCTCAAGTTCCACGTTGCTGCCCTTGAGGATGAAAAACTCATTCATTTTTGCTGTGTCCTCCTTCGGTTTCTTCCCGAGCCTTGCTCTAAGGCCGTTAGCACGCGTGCAAACGCCCCTATTTCGCTTCTTCCGGGCTCCCGCCCCCCTGCGGTCTCCCGCCGCTCTGCGGCCCTCTGTGGGCCTCTCAGCGGCTTACACGCCCATCCGCTCCTTTTCCCTGTTCTGGTACGCCTTCACCAGCGGCTCGGGATAGTCTTTCATGTCGGGCTCGAAGCGTACCTTTGCGGGGTTGGAGGAGAAGTGGGGGTCGGGAGCAACTGCCGGGAAGGACGTCTCAACCTTCAAGCCCCGCTGCTCCACCTGACGCTTTGAGAGCGTCCTCACGGTGCAGCGGCAGCGGAAGCCGTTTGGAGGAAACCATGTGTCCCATATAGGGCTGTCTGCCGGGAATACCTTCCCGTCCATCGCAAGGTGACTCGGGCGCGTGTGGGAGTCGTTGACGGCGTCGTACATCCAGTACGGGCGGAGCTGCATGACGTCCGGGTCTGTCATTTGCTCGTAGTGCCCTACGTTATATGCCGTTTGGATGTTGGTGCGGAAGATGTTGTCGGCTTGCAGCGGGTCGAGCCCTTCATAGCCTTCGGCTTCGAGAAACTCGTTCATGTTCGCCCGGAACTCCGAGAGGGTATTTCCTTCCTCCAGGGCTGCAAGAAGCTCATCATAGAACCGCTTGAGCATCTGGGCCTTGGTGTAGCCGCTGACCGTGAAGGCGAGCCCCCGGTACTCCTCGGCGATTGCGTAGAACTTCGCAGCTGTTACCGGGACGCGCTCCTTGAAGTATCTGACGGCCTCCTCGAAGGTCATGTCTTTCCGCGTGAAAATCTCGTCGATGTCAGCCATTCTCCAGCACCCGCCCCTCGAGGTCTGCGTAGAGCATGACCTTTTGCAGCAGCTCTTCCACCTCGGAGACATCCATCGCGGCATAAAGCTCGGCAACGGCCTTGTTGTCCTCCATCATGTCGCGGAGCTCCTCAAGGCTTTCCGCTTTCTCAATTATCTTGAGAACAGGGCCGAAGGCACGCTTGAAGCTACCGGCCCCGTGCCGCACGGCTGCGGATGCGAGCTTGTCGATGTGCTGCTGCGTTCCGACGCCGCCATCACCTTCGGCCTTGAGCGCGATCTGCGCCGGGTTTGGCTCCTTTTTGAATGGGAGCCCGGTCAATCCCGCACTTGTCGACCTGGGTGCAGCGACTTCCTCGTCAGCTTCCGGCTCCGGGATGGAGAACTTCTTGTAGATGAAGCTCGTCGGAACCCGGAGGCCGACCTCGTTGACGAGTGTGCCGATGATGGTCGCCGTCTGGGTAAGGTCTTCCGACTCCTCGCAGTCAAAGCGGATATGCGGCACGCGCTTGTCTTCTCCGAAGTTGAAGATGCACAAAGGACGGATGAGATCGCGTCGGAGCGTGGATGCAAGGGACTTGCAGTCAGCGACGGTCAAGTCGTGCCGGACGTCGTTGTGCGTCTTGCTCTGGGCGTAGCTTCCGCCGCCAGAGTCAGAGGTGAGCGTCTGCCCGAGGATTGCCTTGGAGATTTGCTCGTCGCAATATCGGGCGAGGCGTTCGTACAGGTCAGAGCTTGACGTCTTCTCCGTGGTGATGAAGTCGATCGATGTGCCGTCCGGGATAATGCCCGCCGCGTCCGCGCCGATCTGGATGAGGGCTTGCATGAGGGCGACCTTGTCCGCCTCGCTCGCCCCGGGCGCATACTTGCCCAGGCGAAGCGGTAGGCCGTAGACCTCGGCAAAGCTGACCCAGTCCTTGAGATCGTAGTTTTTGAATAGGTACATCCAGGCAACGACCCGGAGGATGCCCGCCCGGGATGTGTGTCCACTGCGGGCCTTGTACCTGTGGACGATGAATTTGTTCGCAGGGAGCAGGATGCCCTCGGGTGCGTCCTTGGTGCGTACCTTGAAGGAGTCATCCAGGCTATCCCAGAAGAACCGCTTTTGATGCCTGGACTTGATCTCCCTGACAACGACGTGTCCCTCGTCGTAGCCCCACATGATTTCGGAGACGGCGAAGCCCTTTCCGATCGCGTCCAGAAGGTCGGTCTCGACGTCCTCAAGGCTCTCGATGCCGTTGATCTGCTCTTCGATGAAGTCGGCGATCTCCTTGTCTCTCGGGTCATCGCTGAACGGGATGATCTCGAAGTCGAGCCCCGTGACGGCGTTCTTTCTGGTCTGGAGCTGGCTGAACAGGTGGGGGTCTTTCTCCTCCACCTCCTCGAAGAGCTCCATCTGCCGGAGAACGTCTCCTGCGTCGGCCTCCTTGAAAATTTCCGCCAGCTTGACCGGCGTGAGCCCGTTGCTCGGGTACTCGCTGTACTTGTCCGTCACCTGGGCGACGGCGATCTCGTTTGTATCGGGGCGGCGGAGCGGCGCGGGGTTCTGCTGCGGCTGCTTCTGCCGCTTTTGCTTCTTACTCATTCAACCGCCTCCTCGATGCGCCGGTGCGCTTTCTCAAAATACTCGTCATCCAGCTCGACGCCGATGAACCTCCGCCCGGTCTTCTTTGCCGCGACCAGAGTGGAGCCGCTCCCGGCGAATGGGTCAAGAATGAGGTCTCCCGGCTTCGTGACGGACGTGATGAGGTTCGCGATGAGTCCCACCGGCTTCTCTGTTGGGTGTATCATCTGGGCACTCCCGAGCTTGCTGAAGGTAACGAGGTCTTTCGGCCTGTGTCCAGGGAAGCTATACTTCCCCTTGATTGCGAAGACGATGTTCTCGTGGGATGGTGCAAACGCCGCCTTCGTGTCTCCCATTCCGTGATGAACCTTGTCCCAGATAACTTCACTTTTCACCTGGAAGCCCGCCAGCTTGATCGCGTCGATGAAGGTCTGCTCAACGTCCCATCTGGTAAAGCAGAGAATGGCTCCTCCGGGTTTCAGAACCCTGTAGGCGTCATACAGGAACCAGATGAAGGGCGACTTGTCGTTCTTAATCCGGGCCCCGGTCTGGGAGACGTAGTTGATGCCATAGGGCGGGTCTGTGATGATCGCGTCGATGTTCTCCGCCTCCATCTGTCGGAGCACGGTGAGGCTGTCGTCGTGGATGATGGTGTTCTCTTTGATGGTGATATGCCCCACCTCCTTAATAGGCTCCGCGCTTGAAGTCCAGGGCGCGGGCGATGACGCTCTTGTATTCGACCTTCCGCCCGACTTTGACATCGAGGGCCAGCTTGACCGCCATCTGGAGGCCGTCCGGGCCGTCGTCGTTCTTGCCCATCGGGTACTCGGTCATCTGCTTCAAGAGGGTCTTGTGCTTCCGGCTGAACTTGACGTAGCCGTTCTTGATGAATGGCTGCAAGGACTGGATGCGAGCGTCTTTGTTCTGTGTGCTGTTGATCTCCACAATAGGGAGGTATTCGCCGACTGCTGCGGACTTCTGACGCATGATCTCGGCGAAGTAGTATTGAAACTGAACCGTCTCGACGCCGAACTGGTAGTAGGGCCGCTTGTACTCTCGCTTGAGGCGGCGGCTTGCCTCCAGGGCGTCCTCGATGATCTGGTCGGGCTTTCGCTTCGCGATGTCCGCGATGATGACGTAGATGTAGCCGGTGGACGTATCCTTCGCCAGAGCGAAGATGGAGCTGGTGTCCGACTTCTTGTTCTTGCCCAGTGAGGGGTCGTTCGCCCCGATGAACAGGAACTTCGGGTCGGAGAAGTCCGGGGGCTGCTTCCCGTCGTCATCCCAGAAGTCAAACCACTCCTCTTGGAAGGTGCAGTTTTCCGGGTCGATTGGGTCGTTCTGGATTTCGCTGTTGAACGACGCCTCGCCTTCTGAGACGCGGATGACCATGAGGTCGTAGTACGAGAGCTTCTCCTCCCACAAGACGGAGGTGCCTTCCAGCATCTCGTCCTTGTTGGCCTCGTAGAACTCCAGGGCCTCCTCCTGCCGGTTCTCGTTGGTGAGATCGGTGAAGATCGCTTCCCAGGCGTCCCAGAGCTCGCCGTTGGTGGCGAAGCTAATGACGCCCTGATACCTGACCGACTTGTAGCTTGGGTTCTTCGCCACATTGGCAAGCAGCGCGTCGAAGTGCAGCAGCGTCCCGATGTAGACGATGTCGGTGTAGGTGTCGCCCGCCTTCGAGACCGCCTTATAGAACCAGTCGCGGAGCTTCTTTCTCTGCTCCGGGGTGTTAACGTTCTCGTCGTTTTCCAGGTCGTCGCAGACGATGAGGTCGGGTCTCCATTGTTTGTGACGCCGACCACGGATTTTCTTGCCGGAGCCGATTGCCTCGATCTTGACACTGTTGGAGAGCAGGATGACCGAGGACTTCCAGACCTTTCCCTCCAGCTCTCCGAAGTCTTCCTTGAGGACGGTGTTCTCTTCGAGCTCCGTCTTGATGTCCGCGAGGAACCCTTCCGCCTGTTCGGAACTGTCCGACAGGATGAGGATGTAATGCTTGTAGGCGTAGACAGAGGCGTGGATGGAGTCCTTAAAGGTGAAGGTCGTGCTCTTTGCGTGACCACGGGGTGCCTCGATTGCCCGGTGACATCCATCGGCCCGGGAGATCTCTTTTGCAGACTCCCCGGGGTCGAGACCCTTCATGACGCCCTCGCGCCATATCTTGTCGAGCTCCCCGTGGAACGCCGGGGAAGGCCGGACGAAGTAGTGCGCGAGATAGGCCCGCCCGAAGTATTCAAGATCAAATGCCCCGAGCTTCCGGCGCAGCCCCTTCGGCCCGGTCAGCTCTTTCCCATCCTTGAAGTCCCGGAGGAGCTGCGCCCGACGTTCGGGGAAGTTGTCGCCTCGGACAACATAATCGAGAAAAAGTTGCCGTTGGTAGTCACGGTTTGCGACCACTTCGCGGTCTTCCGGCTCCTCGAGCCGTTCGAGGTATTCATTGATGTCAATCTTCGCCATCGGTCAGCACCTTCTCTCTCGCCCGCGCAAGTACGTCATGCAGCTCTCCCGCGAGCTCCGGGTGCTGCTTGATCGCCGCCATGAGCTCGGCCTCCATCTGGTCGAAGGCGAGCTCCGCCTTTTTCTTGAGGTCTGCTCGGACACGCTTCTCATAAGTCGCGTTCCGGGCCAGGGAGGCGATGAGCCGCCCAGCTTTGTCGAGGGGCATTTCCTGGAAGTCGTCCTCGGCGGTGCTGACCCGCTGCATGAGACCGTCCATGAGCACCATTGACGCCGCCTTCGTGTAGTCGAGGTCGGGGTGCGCTTCAACGGCCTGGGCGATTGCTTGAGTCCTCTGGATGGTCTCGGCGACGCGCTGCGCGGCTTGGGTGGTTCGGATAGCATACCGGCCGATCGCCGACTTGCTGATCTCGTACCCTTCGCTTTTGAGCCATGCAGAGAGCTCCTCGTAGGTGTTGGTGGTGTCGGATAGCTTGACGTCGAGTTGCCCCTTAATGTCATCCGGGAGCTTGTCGATCGTCGAGCTCACCCGTGTCCGGCGTCGCTCGTTCTTAGACATCGACGCCGGGGTCGTCAATCGTGCTCTCCAGAAGGTCGACACCCTTCCGCGTGAGCTTGATGACGGCGTCCTTTCGGTAGGCGTTGTATGCGTTCGCCGTCCGGCTGGTGAAAACGATGTAGCCCGCCTCCTCCAGATACTCAATGTGCTTCGAGATGTCGGGGGAGTAGATCAAGCCATCGGCGACGAGGGCGTTCGTGATCTGCCGGACGAGGAGCGTGTTCTGGTTGCCTTTCGCCAGGGCCCGGATGATGTAGCCCCGGATAGCTTTATTCTTGCTGACTTCCTGTTCCGTCAGCTCGTCCATGATTGCCATGAGCTGTTATTCCTCCTTTCCTTTTCCTTTGCCGTAGAGAATTTGGTCGAGCTTATCCTCGACCCGGTTCATGACCCGGATGTAGTCCTCCCGGGTGACGTACACCAGCGGGAGGTCTGCTTTGAGGTCGTTGAGCTTCTCTTCTACCTTCGCGATCTTCTCAGCGGCCTCTTTCTTTGCCTCCGCGATCTGGGCGGCGTTCCTCTTGTCTGCCTCCTCCAGCGTCGCGAGCGTCTTCTTGATGAAGAACGTCAGAGCACCGACGACGAGGGTGCAAAGGAGGGAAGCCGCTGCGCCGATGACGGTGGTGATCTGTGCGACGTCCATGTGCGCCCCTCCTTACTCTTTGGAAGAAGGAGCAGCCTCCTCGGTGACGGTGTTGCCCTCAAGCAGCACGCCCTCGGGGAGCGTGATGAACGGGTCGCTCTGCTTCACCTTCAGGACGGCGTCCTCGATGCACTTCGTCAGGTAGTCGTCGAAGCTGCCCAGGTTGTCGGTAATGACCTTCTGGGCCTCCGGCGCGATCGCTGCCTTGACCTCGTTGAAGACCTGTTTGCCCAGGGCAAGCAAGTCCTCGCGGTTCGCGGCCCCGCTCTTGACCGCGTCGCGAAGGGCTTTTGCCGTGGTCTGCTCCATCGCGCCGACCGACTTGGTCGCAATGTTCTCGACGTCCGCAAGGGCGTTGTCGAGCACTTTGCGGGCCGACTCGTCCTCGATCTGGGCCGTCTGCGCTTTCAGCTTCGAGGCCCCGAGGCGGATGTAGTAGACCGCGTAGGCTCCCGCGAGGGAGATGACGGCGAGGGAGAGGTTCACCAGAACCTCGGTCGCCGCGCTCTGGATGATGTTCATGTCCATGTGTTGCGTCCTCCTTTTGGGTAAAAAATAAGAGTACAAGCTACGCTTGTACTCTTAGGGTAAACCATCCTCTCGGAAGCCTCTATATGTAGCACTTCTAAGAGATAGCTTTTATTAAGTTGTGTCTCCCAGCCCGTCCGTGCCGGTTAGGATGTCGAAGAACTCAAGCTGCCCTTCGAGCTTTCCGTCTCCACAAAGCTGCCGTACCCAACGCTCGGTGACGTTGTATTTTCGGGCGAGCTCCGGGTGATTGTAGCCGTTGAACTCAGCCTTGATGTGGGCGTCGCGGACGGGTCTGAGGACGCTCTCCGGCTTCGGGAGGTAGATGGTGGCACCGCCTACGACCTCGCAGAGCTTGTAGAAGTTTTCGACTCCGATTGCCTCCGCGATCGTCCTGTTGTCTCCATCTGTTATCATGTCGATCGTCAGCTCTTTCGAGAGATTGTCCATGTCCCGCCCTCCTTTCTTTTACTCGGTCGGCTGCTCCATCATCTTGCCCAGGATGCCGATGATCTCTCCGACCTTGATTGCCTCGCCGAACTTGTTGGCCCAGTAGTCCGGGGAATTGATGACTCCGGCTTTCACAAGGGCCGTCAGGCCGTTCCGCTGCCAGTCCGGGTAATTTGCCAGGGGGTCGGGCTCCGGGGCCGGAGAGGGGCTCCCAGGGGCTTCCTGGGCCATGATCTGACCGAGGAGCTTGACCACGTTCGCGCCGTACCCGCTGCCAGGGACGGCCCACCCCTTTCCGTTGGGGTTGTCCGCCGCGCCGAGCCACTCCACATAGGGAGCAGAGCCGCGAGTCACAAGAGAGAAGCGGGGGTCGACGCAAGTGTTGACCAGGGGCTCGGTGGATGCGTATGCTTTGAGGTGCTGGATTTGAGCGCGGACGCCGGTGCGGGGGTCAGGGAAGGTAGCGGCCTGTCCCGTGGCGTTCCCGTTCAGAGCTCCGATGCCCGCGTAGTTGTTTTGACTTGGGAGGACGATGCCGCCGAACTTGAAGCAGCCGGTCTCGTGGAGGCTCTGGGCGAAGGCGACGTCTCCGCGAACGCCCTCGGCCTTGCCTTCCTCCAGGAAGATTTCCGCGAGCTGCTCCAGAGTGCAGCTCGTCAGCTTGGGCTCCGCGTTCTTGCTCCTGCAAAAGAGGGCCATCTGCTGTGCCGTGGCATGGGCCTCGCCCATGATCTCGGTCTTGGGTGTGTCATTGATGCCGAAGTAGTCCGCCAGCAGCTCTGCCTCGGCGACCGCCAGCTTGTCCAGGTTGGCGTCCACCGAGAGCCACTTCGTCGCGGCGGTGTTGGTGTGGAAGCTGTGCTCAATGAGCATATAGAACGGGGTGCCAACGGCCCGGGCTCCACGGAGGACGCCGTAGTATTCGCCGCCCGCGCTGTTCTTCCGGGTCGCCGTTCGCCCCGCTTGATTGGTTCCCATGAGCTCGCCGATCTTCTTTGCAATCTGGAGCGCGAGGACGCCGACGTCGTTCAAATTGTCGTAGGCCCGGTAGACTACAGGGTAGTCCACGCTCTCGGTGCTGCAAGCGTTGGAGTGGAGGGAGATGAAGACGTTGCACCCCTTCGATGCTGCGCCGCGCTTATAGACGCCGAGGTCGGTGTCGATGTCCGCCCGGGTGGTAATGACCTCGAAGCCCCGGGTCTCCAGCTCGGCCTTGAGCTTTAGGTGCAGCTTCCAGACCATCGCGCTCTCGTAGTAGGTCTTCACGACCGGGCTCTGATTGTACTTGCTGCCGACGTGTCCGGCGTCGAGGCAAATCTTGATCTTACTCATCACCGTCGCCCTCCTCCTCGTCAGCGTGGAAGATAGTCTCCCCGTCGACTTCGTTGATCTCCGGCTCCTGGGCCGGTGTGGTGTTGACCGCCTGGGCAGTATTGGTTTTCTTGTTGGCTGCTGCCATGATGTGAACCTCCTGTTATAAATTCATGACCGGGGCGTAGACCTTCTCGTGGTATTCCCCGATTGTGTACTTGTCCCGGCCCTCTGCCTCGAGGGCCTTCATAAACTTCTCCGTCTCCACCGCGAGCTTGAGGAGCTTGAGAACGCCGACCTGTTCCGGCGTTACCTCGTGCATATCCGGCCCCACGGTGGCCACGATCGCTCTGCGAAGATAGAAGTCGCCCGTGAATGTGTCCATCGCATTGAACTCATCCCAGACCTCCCGGGCGAACTTCTTGCGGTTCAACCTGGGCTTGTTCGGAGGAAGGAAGCCTTCTTCCTGGAGCTGCTTCTTGATTGCCGCTCTCCTGTCCTTCTCGCGCTGTGTGAGCCGTTTTTTCTTCTGGGGCATTATTCTTCACCTCCCCGGTCTTCCGGCCAGCCATCGGGCCCGAGTGGGCCGTAGCCGGTCTTCTCCCGGTACACGTTCGCCGCCCGGATAGCCTGGGCAAAGGCGGCGTCGCTCGCCAGTTTGGCGGCGAGTGCCCGCTGCTTTTCCCGGCTCCCGCCCTTATCCGTCGCGGCTGGGATTTCCTCCACGGCGCGGGGGTCGGTCTCGGTGAGGCGGCGGGCGATGTTTCCCGGGAGGCTCTGGTAGTTGATGCGGAGGAAGACGAGCCCGGTCTCAATGCACACGTCGATGTCGCTGCTCCGTATGCCGCGCTGCATCCGAACGATGCCTTCGAGAGCCCCCAGGACGGCCTCGTCGCTCGCTGCGGTCGGCCTATTCATTCCGGGCCTCCTTCTGCTTCTGCCGCGCGAGGATTGCCTTGAGCCCCTCGATGACCTTCTCGCACTTGGCGTTGTCGAGCCACTCGATGCGGTCAACGTGGGCGACGCGCTTGATGAAGCCCTGGATGCGCCTTGGGTCGTCGTTCCACCCGAGCTCTTCGCAGAGGGCGTAGATTTTGCGCCGCTGCGAGACGGTGCGGGGGTCGCCCCCTTCGTCGGTGCGCTTGCTGCAGATGTCCCGCTTCGTCCCGTCCTTCATGTTCTGGAGGACGCGGGCGACGGTGTTGATCTCTCCCTGGGAGAGCTTCTTCATGGACTCCTTCCCGGTTTCCCGGTACACGACGGCGTGAAGGTCTTCGTCCGTGAGCATGAGCTCCGGCGACTTCGCGATCGCCCAGAGCGTTCGGATGGAGGGCTGCTTTCGCCCTGTTCTTGCTGCTGCCATTCCTGGGCCCCCTTTCTTAGTTGCCCGCCTTGATCTGCTCTAGCTTGGCGATGTTGACCTCGTAGCCGAAGACGTCGCCCTGCTTCCAGGTGGCCCCGACAGCGTTGACCGTGTCCTCCCCGTACTTCTTGAGGGCCTCCTTGCTGACCTTCTCCTCGACCACGATGCAGTCGGTCATCTGCCGGGACTTGAGACGGCGGATGATCTCCTCCAGCTTCTCCTTCGCGCGAGGGAGGGAGACGGAGGTGGAGAGCCGGAAGCCGACCTCTCCGAAGGTGAGGGTCATCGACTTCGCCTTGCCCATCTCGTCGCGGTGATCGGTGACGAAGGTCTTGATCTCGCGCTCCAGGCGGGCGATGCTGTCCTTGTAGGGCTTGCACTGTTCCTCGGCGACCTTCTGGGCTCCGATGATCTGCTTCTGCATATCGCTCTCGATGTCGCCGACCGCGATCTGCGCCTCGGCGATCTGACGGAGGGCGTCGTTCACGTCCTCCCAGGACTTGAGGCTCGGGGCCTCGATCACTCTTTTTCTTGCCATTGGTTAAGCTCCTTTCGTGCGTTTGTTATGGTGGACTCTGCCCCTGTGGGGGACATAGGAGTCTGCGAAAATCATGTAAAGCCCCAGAGGGAGGGTCAGCAGGACGGCAGTCACATCCCGGTCTTCCGGGGTTGTTTCGCTGCAAGCCAACGCAATCAAGATGCCGGACATAATCACCAGCGCGGCACCGATGAGACGCTGTTCTCTCATTTTCATTGTCCGTGCCTCCCCTCAAAGCATCATCATCGAGGACGCTTGCTCGATGATCTTCAAGGTGACGACCTCCTCGCCACGGTCGGCGAGGATGCGCTTGACGTTGGAGAGCGTGCGGTCGAGGAGGCGGAAGCAGCCGGTCTGCATATTGCACGCCCGGGCCTTGAGCTCCAGCAGGGCTTCTGGCTCGATCTCGAAGCCCTCCAGGTAGCCCTCAACCTCGGACGGGGTCAGCCCCCGGAGTGAGGCGTAGAAGTCCACGCGGTTCGCCATGCGGACAAGGTAGGTCTTGATCTGGGCCTCCAGCTTCGGCTCGCCAGCGATCACAAGGCCGACGTCGCTCTGGTCGAAGATTGCCCGGAGTATCTCCATCTTCTTCTGGGTGTACTTGGAGACCAGCTTGTCCGCCTCGTCGATGATGAGGAGGTAGCCCCGGTTCGTGTTGAAGAACTCCCGGATGCCGTTGACCCTGCGCCAGATGGTGCCGTAGCCGCTGGGGAGGCCCAGGCTCCGCTCGATCGCTTCCACGAGGTCGCGGCTGCTCATGGTGTCGTCGCACTCGATGTAGGCGACGCGGGGGAGCTTCGCGTATTGACGGAGGGCGTAGGTCTTGCCGTAGCCGCTTCGGGCGACCACGATGCCGAGCCCGATGTACTCCTGACAGCTCTGGCACACGCCGAGGACTGCCTTCGCGTCCCGGCTCTCATAGAAGACCGGCGTCTGCCCGGTCTTTGCTCCCGGCTCCTGCGCCGGTGCGGAGACCTCAACGGCCTCGCCCGTCTCATGGGCCAGGAACTCGGCCAGCTTGTTCTCCAGGTCGGTCGGGTCGCTGTCGTACTTGCCCGCGAGGTAGCGGGAGACCGTCGTGCGGCTGTAGCCGATCAACTTCGCCACGTTGGCGATGCTGCTGCGGTTGGTGAGGATGTAGTTGTTGATCTTCTGGGCGAGGCTCTGGGCCTCGGTGTAGGTGATGCTGCGCTCTGCTGCTGTGACTTCCATGTTGTACCTCCTGTTATTCGTTCATGGCCCTCAGACGTGCGAGGGCGTCTCCTGCCTTCGATGCGAGGAACTCGTCCCCGGCATTGGTTTTCTTCTTCTTGGTTGCCGCTGTGACCTCCGCCCGGAACTCCTTGTCGTTCGGGAGGAAGACCAGCTTCGGGCTTCTCTCGGCCTTGATGGTCAGGTCGATCATGCCGACCGCCTCGGAAGCTCTTCCGCCCTCGCCGGTGCGGAGCTCGTAGGGTCTGGTCATGTCCTCCAGGAACTCACGCACCTCGCGCTCCTGCCGCTTCTGATCGCGGAGATGCTTTTCGAGTGCCGCCTGGGAACAATGCGGGCCGAAGGCCAGCAGCTCCGGCGAGACTGCCTCGCAGATTTTCCGGCCCTGCTGGTCGAAAACATAGAGCTTGGTGACGTCGTCGATGTCCCACTTGATGCCGACCTTCTGACCGATGTACTTGCCGAGCTCGCTGTCGGAGTAGACCGTTCCGAACTTGTTGATGCCGTAGTTGTAGACCCGGGCCGTGTCCGCCTTCATGAGCAGCATCGCCGCGTATTCCCTGGGCGGTGCGGCCTTCTCGTAGCGGGGGCCGTTCTCGAACATCTCGATCGGCGTGACCCACTTCTCGCCCGCGTCCTTGAGGCCACGGTGTACCCGCGTGTGATACTTGGTTTCCTTCCAGGTCGTCCAGACCTCGAAGAACTCCTCCATCGTCAGCAGCTCGCCGCGCTCCAGCATCTTGTCGACGTCCTTCTGCCGTTTGGCGTAGGTCTTGGAGCCCGTCAGGGTGCCGGTGTAGGACTCGAACCAGCGGGAGAACTTGTCGCACACGGTTTTGAAGAACCGCTCGATCGGTTTGTCCCATGGCTGGTAGGGAAGCGACCGGCCCACGTCCTCGATGCCGATGCTTTGGTAGAAGCCCACCGTCTCGGCGTCGAAGGAGAAGTCGATCTTCCGCTCCTTGCGGTTCTGCCCCGTCATCGTCTTCGCGGTGTAGTCCTTGCCGTTGTCGACGTGCAGGATATGGGGGACGCCGCCCGGGTTGCTGTAGATCATCTTGACCAGCGACTCCTTCAAGGTCTGGGAGTTGGCGTCCACGCACGCCACGTCGCCGATGATGCAGCGGCTCTTCATGTCCATCCAGGCGACCAGCTTCGGGCGGACGGCCTTGACCTTGCCGTTCGGTGCCGTCCACTGTACCCAGAAGTCGAAGGTGTGCTCGTCGCCCACGACGTACTCCATGACCTCGAGGCTCGTTGCGTCGCGGCGGGCCTTGACCATCTTCTTGTTCTTCCACTCCCTCGTCCCGTTGGCGGCGAGGTAGCGGGCCGACTCCGCGCCCGGGGTGTCCATGAGGTACTTGATGTAGCGGGCGACGGTCTTAATGGATGGGTAGCTCTCCCATCCGCGCCGCTCTGCCTCTTCCTCGAACCGCTCGTAGAGCATCTCGATCGTGCCCAGGTTGGCGGCGAAGCGGCGGTCGAACCAGATGTTTTCGATGAGGGCCTTCTGCTCCGGCGTCAGGCTCGGGAAGGTTCCCGTCTCCTTTGGCTTCCGGCACAAGGCCAGGGCTCGGAAGTAATCCCGGTTCTGTCCGTCCTCCTTCTCCAGCTTGAGGGCCCAGGCGTTCGCCTCGAGGACGTTCTGGGTGTAGCGGTAAAGGGTCTGCGGGCTCACGCCCAGGCCCAGGGCGAACCGCTCGGCGTAGGCCGTGCGGTCGGGGCCGTCGTAGTCGATAAAGTCCTGAACCCGTGCGGCCAGCTCGACCGCCTCGTAGAACCTCTTCTTGTTGCTCTCGATGTAGTGGTTGAGGTCGGCGTCCACATACCAGGGCGTCGCCTCTGCTGCTCTGCGGTCTATGATGACATCCCTCCCGTCTACCTTCTGCGCGGCCCGGTATGCTTTCCGCGCCTTCGTGGTCAGGGAGGCGACGGAGATCAAGACTTGATCTTTGCCTCCGCCCTCCCGGGCCTGGGTCTGCGTTTTGTACTGCTTGGGGTTGCGCTTCACGCGCTTCTGGTAAGTGTCATAACTGACGCCCTCGAAGGCGGCAGCTTCCTCCAGTGTGATGAATACGTCCGGCACCTCTGTCCCTCCCTTCTGTTGGGGTTATGCCGCGATCGCCTTTTCGACCTTCCTCGGGTCGAGCTCGAGGGCCGCGACGATCGCCGGGAGGTACTTCCCGCCCGAACGGGTGCCGTTAAGGATATAGCTCAAATACTGGGGTGCTACGCCCACTTCGGCGGCGAGCTCCGCCTTTGTCATGTCCTGGTCTGCGAGAGCCTTGACGACCAGCTTGCCGAAGGGCGTGAGCTTCTTGTTTGGGCCTCTCATCGCTGTCCTCCTTTCTCTGCTTTCGTTCTTAGATTTACTTCCGGGCCACCGCGTAGGCCAGGGCCAGCGCGACGCCGATGAACGCCGCCGCCTGTACGGCGGGGAGCGGGAGCCGGAGCAGTACGAACGCCGCCGCGAATCCGAGGGTCGCCAGGGCGATCAATCCGGCTCCGACGTAGATGTCCACCATCCTGTCGACCGCCTTGGTGATCTTGACCCGCGCGGGTCTCATGCGTTTCAGAGCCTCGCGCTTGGTTTCGTTCTCAAGTAATTTGAGAATGAGGTCGTAAGTCCGCACGCTCTGGGAGGCTTCGTAGAACTCCCTCTCCAGCCCAATCTTTGCCTGGAAGGGGTTGCGGGGGTCGCCCGCGTCCCGTTTCCTGTAGGCCGCGTTCCGGCGTGCTACCAGCATCTCGCCGATCGCGGTCTGTAATTCCTGTACGTTTGCCATGCTGCTCTCCTTCCATTTCCCTCCCCGGGCCGGTATAATTGGGGTGAGGCTACCAGCCCAGGAAGGGGGTGTTGTCTGTGATTGATGTGCAGAAATTCTCTAAAGAGGTTGTCGATGAAGTGAAGGCTCGGTTCCCGGAGCGGTTTTCCGAGGATGCCGAGATCGCCTCGAACCTTCTCTCGCTGATCGCGGTAGTTGCAGCTACCGCGATTGCGAAGTACGAGAAGGAGAGGAGTTGACGTATTCCCCGACCTCTTTGAGAAGTCTGCCGAGCTGAATAAGCTCGCGCTTTTTGCCCTGTAAGGGGCACCCTCCGCACGGGGCCGTCTGTTCATCGGACGGCCCTTTCTCTTCGGGCGGCTCGCCCGTGACCAGCCACGCCAGCCAGCACTCCCGGCAGGAGAGCCGGTCGCACGTTTCGGGGATGACCGGCGGGCACGGTTTGGAGATGATGTCCGCGATCTCGCCCGCCGTGGTGGTGCTTGCCTTGATGATCTCGAGCCCGGTCACGGCTGCATTCCCTCCTTGAACTTCTGGACGGCGTAGTTGTTCTCGTACATCTCCGCGAGCTCCCGGATGTGGTCGTGGAGGGCTTTCCGCATGACCATGGCCGGATATTCACCGACCTTCTCGATCGCGTCATCCAGCTCGCGGGCCATGTTGAAGATGTTGAGATAGACCTTGCAGTCGTTCGGCGGACAATCCTGGGCGAGCATAAGGCCCAGGCCGTAGACCTTCCGCACCGTCCACTCGCTTCGTATGCCCTTGTTCGCATGGATGAAGGTGTCGGGCTCCGTCTCGGTTGGACTGGGCGGCTCCGGCTCCTCCAGCTTGTTCGGCTCGAAGTGGTCGGGGTCGACCTCGGTCTCGCTCTTGCCGATCATCCCCAGGCGGTACAGGGCCACCTTGAAGCCGTGGAGCTCGTGCACCGCCGCTTTGGCGTCGATGTCGGGGTGGTGCTTGCTCTCGACCTGGGTCTCAAGCTGCTGCTCCCACCCTGCGATCATGAGCTGCGGCTCGACTTCCTCTTCGGAGCACTCGGCGTCGCTCTCCACGATCACGATGCAGACGGGAGGCTCTTCGGAGAAGTCCGACTCGGACTCCAGGCCCCGGGCCTGCTCCACGGCGACCTCGATGCAGTCGGCGTCGGTGTACTCCATCGCGTCGCGGTCGAAGTCGATGTCCCCGGTGTACTGCTCGGCGTCGATGACGCCGAAGCTCCCGAGGTCTGGGTAGTTTCGCTTCTCGCGGTCGTTGAAACGGACGACCAGGAAGCCGTTGATCTTCTTAATCTTTCTCATGCTGCTGTCTTCCTTTCTGCCCTGCCATCGTCAGGCCGGGTAGGGCGGTTCCCGGCGACGCCCCGGAGGGCGTTTCGGCTTTAGACTCCTTCGGGCCGATGCTCATCCAGGCCCGTGACCATCCGCTCGCACCTCGCAGCCCGAGCCTTCTGTTCCCGGTAGATCGTGACCGCCCGGGTGAAGGCGATGTCCTGCGGGGTGTCTGCCATCTCCGCCATGATGTCGGCGGCGGAGGCCATACGCTCGCGGCTCTCTTTGGCGTCATCTGTCGCGAGCGTCCAGAGGTCGAGGTATAGGTCACTCGGGAATACAGACCGCGTCAACCGCAATCCGAGGGATCGGTTTTCTTCCTTCAAGCTGTCGACCAGACCGCCCAGCTCCTTGAGCCGCTTCTTTGCGTCATCCAGCTCTCGCTGGTTGTATGCGAGCTGCTGCTCGGCGGTCTCTGCGCGTTGCTTCATGCTGCAAGCGAAGTCGTCCTCGATGTTCTGCTCGGCGACATCAAAGCAGCCCTCAAATGCGGCGGCAATGTAGCTCTGCGGGCCCAGTTCTTCGACCATCTGCTTGATCTTGGAGAGGGTCTCGCGCTCCTGCTCCTTTGTAGCGGGGACGTCGGTGTCGTCAAGCTCCACGTCCGTGATCTCCCCGCCCTTGCTCGCGGCCCTGAAAACCTTCCGGGCCGCTGCTTCTGTCCGCTCGGTGATGTATGTGGTCTCGGTTTCGCCCTTGTCGACGATGTAGGTGATCTTGTATCTGTTCATGCTGCTGCTCCTTCCTGTTGAGGTCATCCGGCCAGCGGCGGGATGACGCGGATTGTGTTCGTGTTCTTGTGGAGAACAACGAGCTCTCCGTTCGGCTTCTGTCTGACGACCAGCCAGTTTTCCGGGGCGAGCCCCGCTTGTCCGAGCCTGATCTTCTGCTTTCTGGTCGGCTTCTTGCCGCGTCTCAATGAGATCACCTCCTTTTGGATTGTGGTGGGTGGTAGAGCAAAAGTGGACGGCGGTCGGCGGAATTAAATCTAAGAGTCGCTCAGGTGTTGGGGGCTTTAGCAGCCCGTCAGGGTGTCGCCCTTGACCTCGTAACGATTGGGGCCGATGATGACGAAGGCCAGCATATTGGTCGTGCCGTTCTGGTTGACCTGGTTGATCGCCTCGTCCAGCTTGCCGTTGGCGACGTGGACTTTCTCCATGCTGCCGGTGCCGGTGTCCAACAGGCCGAAGCCGTTGGCCTCCTCCGGGGTATCCCCGACAGTGGTGAGGGCCATCTCGTCGGGGGTAATCTCGTTGCGGCCCGGTTCCAGGCGGAAACCCGCCTCCGCCTCCTTCAAGGCGTCGTTCGTCTCTTCCAGGGTGGCCTCGCCGGTGGTGTACTTGAACAGGATGTCTGTGATGTCGTTCTTCATGGTGTCGTTCTCCTTCTGAAAAACGCCTCCGCCGTCCACTTTTGCTCTACCGCGCCTCCCTTTCCCCTTTCCTTTTTTCTGGGGGTGTGATATGATTTAACTTGCTTTAGAATTAAATCTATCTATACTATACTCTCCAAACGGAGAGATGTCAATACCTTTCCTCTCTTTTTGGAGAGAAAATGCTCTTTCATCTCTCGTTTTGGAGTGATTTGGAGGTTGTTTTATGTCTGAACTCGTCGATAGAATTGGGGCCACGATCAAAGAGAAGGGACTCACTTTTAACCGCGTCGAACATGATTGCGGTCTTGGAAATGGAACAATAAAGCGGTGGGGAGACCAGAGCCCGCGCCTGGACAAGCTGGTGCGCGTGTCTGAGTATCTCGATGTGTCGCTCGACTATCTGGTCTTCGGGACTCTCCATTCAGAGAACTCTCCGAGTGGAGAAATTCCAGACCTTGAGGTGGTAAAGCGGGAGCAAGGCCTATCGTGTGACGGGAGCCCGCTCGACGAAGTGGAGGCAGACCTTGTCGCCATGTTTCGGCTCCTTCCGTCCAGCGAGAAAGAAGACCTATTTGACCTTGTTTACTTCAAATATAAAAAGCACGTTGAGAAAAAGATGGAGTCTATCTACTGGACGTATGCCGAAGGGAACGGCGACGAAAAAAGCGGCCCTTCCCAGGGCCTTGATGCCCGGGATGGAACCGCCTGATTTTTTGCGCCGTTTTGATTTAGTTATAAATCGTTTTTATGTCCGATTGCTGTCTTAGACTTCAACGAGCCGAACCCCCCGGAAACAGCCGGGAAAACGGGCAATCGGACAGGCAGACACCGAAATGGCGAAAATGTCCGATTGTGTTGTACCTATTTCCCCGGTTTTCTGAGCGGGTGCCGCGCACGCCTCGCACGGGCCACGCACGCCCCGTCCTCGCCGATCGGAGCCGAAAAGCCCGGTTTGCTGGCAAAATTCGCACGCTCTAACGCCTCGTTAGCACGCCTGACCCCCTTGCCATTCGCTGCCCCGTCTGCTATACTATCCTCAAGGGCTGCGAAGCTCGTCCTCTTGGGTCTGCTGCTGTGACTTCCGGGACGTCGCCGAGCGGCCCCCTCTTTGCAAATAAACCCCCGGAATGGCCGTTTTTACGCGGTTTTCCGGGGGTTTCTGCATCCGGCGGGTGTGTGTCGCGCCCGCCGCGCTGCCGCCGTTGTGGGCCGTTCCTGGGCCTCCTGGGCACGAAAAAGGACGCCGACCGCCGCCGACGCCCATAATCTCAAGATTGTTGTTAAACTGCGGGCCGTTCCCGCCTCAAAAGTGCCGTTTCCCGTTGGAATAGCGGGGTTTCCCGACTTCTCCCGCCCCGTCCCGGTTTATCCCGCATTTCTCAAATACGTTGTCCCCGTACATTCTAGTTCAAATTTTTTTACGAATTGCAAATCTTCCTGCCATTTGCTAATTGCAACTTCATATTTTGATTGAGTTTTTCTGGTTTGGATGAGCCAGTTTAAGAAGCTAATCAGGTCATGTATTTCAACTGTTTTGTTTTGCAAAGCGGCTCCTAAAATCTGTTGTCTTTCTTCGGCTGGTAAGTTCAACTCCATTCCTACCGAGTATCCCATTGCATTCAAAACAGATTGGCTCTTATAACAGAATGGCTTCGTCGTTTTTTTGTTGCTTATATCACTCTCATTATATACGGCGCATAGTGGCGTTCCGTGTTTGAGCATTTCCTTGTAATCCTCGTTGAAGCAATAATATCTGTTACATTCTGAGCAATATCCAACATATATCTCATATTCGATCTGTTTATTGTCGTCACTGAGAAGATAAACAATACCTCTTAATGGCTCGATATAATGGTCGTGACAAATCATAGAACGTGCGGTTACAATCACATCGGTGTGACTAATCACTTTTTTACTTAGTTCAGAAAGAAATTTGTCATTCTCCTCGTCAACTCTATGCGAGTCGATTGTTTGAGCCAATACAATGGCTTTCTTATCGTACTTCACATCGTCTCTATTTTTATACGCATCTCTAAAGCAAGTTCCTAGTCCGTCTTCACGATTTCTGATGTACAGGTCTGTGCCGCTATATGTTACCGGCTTTCCGGATGCCGACCATACCACTTCCATATCATTTGAGATATTCTCCTGAAAATCGGACTTGTTTTTAAGTCCACCGTTTATATGCAAGAACACTTCTGTCCGTTCATAAAATGTATGGTACTTAACAGTTTCATTATCATCGAATTTTTCCCATCGCAATAATCTTTGTCTTGTTGCGGTAAGCAGCTTATCGATCCAGATTTTATACCTACTATCACTAAGCGGCAAGTCTTGAATCAAGCCATCATCCATCCACGATCGACTTAGTTCTTTTTCAAATATCTTTTCGAAAATACCGTTGCAATCTGATGCTAATAAAAATTCTGTTGGCGAAACAGAGATCATATCACTAAAATAATATGTATGAGCATATGGATATATTTCCTTTTTGTAGCCTTCTTTATATTCTTGTGTAATCGTTATAGGCGTTTTTAAATATAAGTTATATATCCAGCGGTCTTCGCCAGTTCTCTTCTTGGATAAAATATAAGAAGAACCTTGTAAAGTCGGTATTACATAGTCGTCTATAGTTTCCATCTTTTTATATTCAGCTATTTCTGTGGAAAAGTTAATACTATCTACTCTTCCGTCGTCGCTAAAAGTCAGAAAAGGGTTTTCTAAATATGACGAAGACATTAACTTGGCATATTTTTCTACAGTCTTTTGTGGCTCTCTGAAAAATTCTCGGCTTGAACATTCTAATGAAACAGCAAAGTATTCTATTGCGTTTTCAATCGGTAAAATCGTATTAAATGTCTGCGACGCGTCATACGCTTCTTCATTTTGCTCCGCAATCTCTAGTAATATCTGTAAAAAGTCTGCATTCTTCTCTATGCACTTTAACAATATATTTCCAATTAAGTGATTCTTTTTATGGTAATTGGTGTATTTATTCAGTTTTTTTTCAATTAATGGACATATCTTTCCATTATGCTTCTGTCCACACGCGAGACAAACTCTATTCGTGTCGGAAGTGTTTTGTTTAGCCATATTCAATCCCCCCAATCATTTGATATCAACAACTTTATTTTACATTTAGACATATGGAATATCAAGTGCTTTATTCCTGACTCTTGAAAACAAATCCTCTACTCTCCCGTTACGGGAAGACACAAGGATTTCATAATAAATTTCTGAGCGGATGAAGAACGACCTTCGTCTGCTTTTTTATTGCCTAAAACCCTATTAAATTCACTAAAGGAGGACTTTAAATGATAGGATCTACAAATCTTAGCGGTGGTGGCGGTGTCGGCTCCGATGAATTGACTGCTACCGCCGCGAATGTACTCGAAGAAACTACGTATGTCGGCGCGGATACTGATGACGAGCTGGCAGAAGGTACAATGCAACATCTCACCAACCGCGCTACGATTACTCATACGGCAGAAAATTCCACGAAAATAATCGAGGGTGATGCAGCTTTTACATCTACTAACAGCGATGGAACGGCGCGCGCTGCAATTAGATATAATGGTACAGAGGGTTTTATTACACCGAATACTTTATTTGCTGTGCCACAGGGAGATATGGCTACTGCTGGCGGACTGACTGCCGAGAAATTATTAGAAGGACAAAGTGCATTTGGAATCGCTGGTGCTGCCACTTCTGATGCGACTGCGGCAGCTAATCAAATTTCAAGTGGGAAAATTGCTTATGTTAAAGGTTCTAAGGTCACAGGTACTCTTGTAGAGTGCGGACAATCTCAATATGGTAATTTTGGTAGTGGTAGTGGGTATATTGCCATTAACTCACTTCCAGAGGGTATTTATCGGTCAAATGGAGCTGCTTGGGCTCCAGAGGCACGTATCGCAACCTCAACATTAGCAAGCGGAATTGGACTTAATGCTAGTGTTATTAAGAAGGGTGTTTCCATATTGGGTATTATGGGAACATTTGAAGGCAGTGCTAGTAATCCTTTATGGTTAAAAAATTCTTCTGGAACCGCCTCAAATGGCTGGCTGTCTTATGTCGAAAAAACCAACTCTTGGGGTAATGGAACATATGATTATGGTACACAGATAGGATCTCAATATATTGAAGGCGAGGTGTCATCAAGTCAAAATATCCATATTTTAGCTCGTTTATCAGATCCAATTATACTAACTCCATATAATACACTTCACATGTTAATAACAACGACTTATACAAATCATCCTTTTGAATTATATCGTATTGGCGCAGGAAGTACATCCATGAGTGGAAACGCATTTAACGCATATGCAGATTGTGCAAGTAGTATTTCTAATGCTTGGTATACAATAAATATTTCTGGTTTATCAGGACAATATTGTATATATGCATTTCTTGAACATAATGGTGGAGGTGGTTCAAGATATGGAGCAAGTACACGTATATATATTAATCAGGCATATTTGGATTAATTTAATTGCTATGAATTGGACAAATATATTTGTTGTATATAATATGCTATTGTGTTATAAGTGTTTGATTTTATTGCAAAATAGTAAATCCATCTGGAACAAGTCTTGTCTCAACATTTTATAAGGGGACGGTGCTATTCCTGGAGTTACAGAACACACAATATCAATTAATGTTTCTAACATAAATGTAACTGGATATTTAAGAATGGAATTTATTGATTTTTATGAATCCGGCGGACTGTCGAGAAATAGAGCAAATACGACAAGCTATATCCATATTATCAGGTTATCATAAATTTATCAAGTTAAATCTAACGGGAAGAATAATGATTGAAACCGATTCATACGATGGATTAAATGTTTGAACTACGATAGCATTTCACATTTACAAAATATGGCTCATTTAATCAAGTCAGATATATTTGATAAATATAAAAGTTTCCTGTTCCAGCACTATTAATTTCTGCTCTTACATAAATATAATACCATCCAGATAGTGAAGCAATATTTGATGATACAATAACTTCTCCCAAAGAGAAAGAAGTTGCTGTAGCTGTCCATCCCATACTATCGGACGAGTTTGTACTTACTCCAATTCCACAATATCCAATACTTTCTCTCTTGTTAGATGTTACATTAAATCTAGCATTTAACATACTATAACCAGTTAATTAATTGGACTATTAGTTCTTGCATATCCTGATGCTGTATAACTTCCTCCTTTATCGTAGCTTGTTCCATAAAATTGAATATTATTAGAATTGGTGTACATATACATCTCAACCATAGTATCTTTTCCTGTAATACTTGTTGTTGACATTCCGCCAGAAGATACATATTTCCAAGAACCATAATTATAGATATATAATGGGTTTTCAAAATACCCTTCGCAAGTTCCGGTAATACCCATTTAGTGAAAATCTTGTAAAAGTGGGTATTATGGGAACATTCGAAGGATGGGTTTCAGATACCTTATTACTCTTTTCTAATGGTACATGGAGTAACTTATCTTCTACTGGAATATCATATGTAGGAACCAGAGATGAATACAGTGTGGGTAGTAACGAAAACGCTTATGTGGATGGTGGAAATTTTGTTTTTACGGGAAAGGCTACTGGATTGGATAGCTGGTCTTTTCAAATTACCGCAAGGTTAAATCAAAGTTTTAATTTAACTGGATATAATTATTTGAAATTCTATTATTCCGGGAAAAACGAAGGTAAAAATACGCCAGTTTATAATACATTTATATACGTATCATCTGGTTCTAATGATTTAAAAAGTTATGTAAGTGGAACAGAACTAAGAAATATTGGTACAGGAGTGCTTAATATATCTTCTTTATCTGGATATTATTGGATTTATTTTGGGGCAACAATGAACTCTACTTATAGACTCACACCTACGGGACAATCTTATGCATATATTTCTCAATTGTATTTATCGAAAAATTAGGTCAGTCTAACCAAGCTTTATATGAACTCATATAAAAATAATCATCATTAAATGTACTACTGGCTTTTATATACATATAAACATATACACAATATGTACCTGACAGATTTGAAACATTTATTGAATATGTTGCTTGTGCTATACCTCCACCCTTTGCAGTATTAACTGTTGGATTTGCGGCAGATGAAAATGTATTCCCAGTCATACTAGGCGATCCAACTCCTACTCTAATTATTAATTCTGTTGGGCTATATCCATCAAGAGAAGTAGAAACTTCCCAGTGCAATGTATAATATGGTGTTAGGATAATATTATTTACAAATCTATATAAAACCCATATAGCTTTCCCGTTTTGATAAGGATTAACTCTGATTCCTCCATATTTCATGACTTCCCACATAGCACTAGAATGATCTCTTCCATAATTAACTAATGTTGGATTCGTATTGTCCCAACCATTTAAACTATTACTTCCATCATACAACCATAATGGATTACTAGCACTACCCTCGAATGTTCCTATAATACCCAATATCTGAATAACACATTTAAGAACATATGTTCTGTAAAAATCTT
>OMGP01000410.1_pt1 | contig 43687 bp, 39 predicted proteins | sample 1646091 | NCBI WGS metagenome assembly OMGP01 (sample SAMN05578580, study PRJEB25193) | human gut metagenome | biome: Human Microbiome; feature: human-associated habitat; material: feces | host: Homo sapiens | place: USA:Birmingham | reverse complement strand
AACTTGGAAAGACACGGATCATCGCAGATGCAGCCACCGGCTGGTTAGAAATGCCGCATTTTTTGAACAGAATGTTCCCTAGGCATTCCACCCGAAATCGTAACAGTGTACGTCTTATAATATTACTTATCTCGTCAAACAGGACGATCTGCTGAATGCGGCAGCTTTTTTTCAAGAGAGAGATTATGTATTTTAGTGGAATTATATCAGACGCTCCGGAAGCATTTCGGATATGTGGAAAAAGGCAGCAAAAGTGTGCTATAGTGAATGAAAAGAATACAATCATACTGGAGGGGAGCAGAGATGGAACTGCTGGATATTGTGGACGAAAAGGGAAATCCGACAGGAGAGACAGTGCCGCGGGAGGTGGCACACCGTGAGGGAATCCGGCACCGCACGGCGCACGTGTGGATTTTTCGCAGACGCGGCGGCGTAGTGCAGATCCTTTTGCAGAAACGGAGCGACAATAAGGATTCAGATCCGGGCTGTTATGACATTTCAAGTGCCGGTCATATTCCTGCGGGGAGTGATTATATTCCTTCCGCGGTGCGGGAGTTGAAGGAAGAACTGGGTGTGGACATGAACGGCGATGAACTGATTTATTGTGGACAACGCCGGTTCCGGTTTGAGAGGGAATTCCACGGCAGCATGTTCCACGATAACCAGGTCAGCAATGTGTATGCACTCTGGCTTGACCGCGAGGAGGAAGCTTTTGTACTGCAGGAGGAAGAAGTGTCTGAGGTCCGGTGGATGGACTTCGCGGATTGCGTATCTGCTGTCCGGGAGAACCGAATTTCCCACTGCATTTACATGGAAGAACTGGAACTTCTGAAAAATGCACTGCATCTGCATTGATTCGAGGGGAGGCAGGGAAAACGGCTCAGTATTTCCAGCGGAGATCCAGCCGGTAGTGTCCGTCCTTCACTGTGATCGGCAGATAGTCAGAGTATGTCTCCTGTGCCTCCTTGGAGTAATAGCGGATGGTAACTGCGGTTGCCCAGGGGGTGTCGTGATATACGGTAGTTCCCTCCAGCAACGAAAGATCCCCCACATTTTTACGGAAATACACCAGATCATCATGAAAATATTCTTCTGTGTCTTCCGCGGTTACAGGGATATCTCTGCCGTTATAAGAAAGCGCGGCGAGGGAGCCATAATCCTCCTGCTGTAAAAGCGCGCAGACCTGTGCGGCAAAATCATCGGTATCCTCCCGGCAGACATATTTGCCGGTTGAAAATGGGAGAATGTGCCGTCTGGCCGGAATGTACTTCAGGCGTTTTGGATCGGAACTTTTATAGAAAATGGTGCCAAGTACAGACGAGCCGTCTGCACCGGCGCGTGCCACGCGGTTTCCGGTGAAAAATGCCTGACCGAGTGAAAGATCTGCAGTATAGCGCGTTCCATCAACCTCATATTGCACGGTTACCAGGTAATCGGAAAAACGTCTGATGATACCGGAATCGTAGGCACCGATACTCTGGTCATATTCGGTCTGCTCCACATGAAGGACTTCGTAATCATCCGGCGTGAGCCGGCCGGTATAGGCGATACTTAAAAAGATGGTCTGAAAAAGAGTAAAAACGAGCCCGAGTACAACCAGCCACAGGGCGAGATAGAGAATACCGCCATATCTGGATTCGTTGATGAAACGCCCGAGACGGGTCACACAAAAATGCGAAAAATGGGGGCGGAACCATCGGTTGTGATTGCCCGGGCTGTCTGAAAATGTCGACTTCATAGAACTTCTCCTGAATATAATGAGCTATAAACGGGTTTGTGAAAGCTGTATCAATAGCAGTATAGCAAAAAAAGGCGGAATTTTCCACTATTTGACAGGCGGGAAGAGCTGTATTAAGATAAGGAACAGATTTCTGACAGAGGGAGAAGACAGTTGGAACAGATAAAGTATTATATGGCACCCATGGAAGGTGTCACCGGATATGTTTTCCGGAATGCATACGCAAAATATTACGGCGGGATCGAACGCTATTTTACGCCGTTTGTGGCGAATAAAAAGCTTGGACACCGGGAGAAAAATGACGTCTGCCCGGAACACAATGCGGGAATGGCGGTCGTTCCGCAGATACTTACGAACCGCGCAGAAGATTTTCTGGCGATCGCAGAGATTCTGCGGGAGTATGGGTACGATACGGTCAACCTGAACCTCGGCTGCCCGTCGGGCACAGTGGCGGCAAGAGGGCGCGGCGCCGGATTCCTTGCGATGCCGGACGAGCTGGATCATTTTTTGGAAGAGATTTTTGAAAAATGTCCGCTCCGGATCTCCATCAAGACACGGATCGGAAAAGAGGACCCTGCAGAATGGGAGCGGCTGCTTGCCATATATGAAAAATATCCGTTAGAAGAACTGATCGTACACCCGAGGGTGCAGACCGATTTCTATAAGAACCGGGTCAATCTGGAGGCATTTGCACGGGCAGAGAAAAACAGCAGACATTCGCTCTGTTATAATGGTGACATTGTGGACGCAGCGTCCGCGGCGCACATCCGGGAGGGCTTTCCGTCGGTGGATAAGTTCATGATCGGCCGGGGCCTGATAAAGCACCCCTGGCTTCTGGAGGAACTTTCCGGCGGCAGACAGGAAAAGCAGGAGCGAAAAGAGCGGTTTTTCCGGTTTCACAATGCGATCCTGGAGGGATACCGGCAGCAGATGTCCGGGGACAAAAATACCTTATTTAAGATGAAGGAACTGTGGGCGTACTGGGGAGAGAACTTTGCGGATGCGGACCAGCGTCTAAAAAAAATCCGAAAATGTGAGCGGGTTGCTGAGTATGAATGTCTGGTGGACGCGCTGTTTCGTGAAAAAGAGCTGTGCGTGTAGGAAAAGAGTGGGGTATGCGGCAATAGATTTGTGTGATATAACAAAAAAGAAGCTTTCCAATCTGTAACATTTATATAAAAAGACGAAAGGGACTTTTTATTTGCTGTAAAAAGTATTATACTGTACTCCGTAGTATGCTTCATGAGAACGATAGGGGAATTGGGGAAGAGGTTTTAAAGAGGGTATATGGAAAGCTATACGTTAGAGGAGAAAGTGCTTCGCAAGGTCATGCGGAATATTCCGATGGGACTGATTGTGAGCAAAGAGGGGTTTCGGCGCAAGATTTACTATGTCAATGACACGGCGTGTGAGATTATGGGGTACACGCGGGAAGAGTATATCAGAAAGATGCAGGACGGATGGACGGATCTGATGGATGTCGATCTGCGGGAGGTCATCCGCGAGCACAATGAACAGATTCGTTCCGGGACGCCGTTTGAGGTGCTCTCAAGACCGCAGACGAAGAACGGCGGTTACAAGTGGATATTAAGCAGGGTGAATGTGCAGATGCAGGAGGGACCGCTCTGCTATGTCAGCTTTATGGATGTTACCGACCGCATGGAGCGGGAGGAACTGTGCCGGCAGGAGAACGAGGTGCTCAGGGAGCAGGCGATGCAGGACTCCTTTACGAAGCTTCTAAACCGCGGCGCGCTGGAGAAGCATGTCTGCGAGGCGCTTCAGGAGAGAGGCGGCGATGAGGAGGATGCATTCATTCTTCTGGATGTCGATAATTTTAAGCAGATCAATGACATTTACGGTCACGGAGTCGGGGATATGATTCTGATGCGGATGGCGGGAATCTTAAACGAAGTGTTTGGAGACCATTCCTGTATCGGCAGGATGGGCGGCGATGAATTTGCTGTTTTCCTCAGAGACATCGGCGACCGGAGAGAGATTGAAGAGAAGATTCAAAAGCTTCTTACGGAGGTACGCGCCGAAAAAGAACGGATGCACCTGAGCAAGGAACCGACAGCCAGTGTCGGCGTTGCATTTGTGCCGGAATCGGGAAGCACGTTCGTGGATGTGTACCGGGCGGCGGATCAGGCGCTGTATCACGTGAAGAACTCGACGAAGAATGGAATGGCGTTCTATGATTTTGTATAATTTTTCCTATTGAAAAAAATCATCATATACTGTAAGATTAAGATGTTATATGACTGACGGAACAAGTGGAAGAACCACATGGAGTATAACGTATCTAATGCCGACCGTCTGGGCGAATGTACCCGGGCAGTCGGCTTGTTTTGAATCAGGGGCTTTTTATCGGAAAAGCACCCGGGATTCCCATCTCTAAGACAAAAGATGCTTTGGCTCAAAAAGCATAAAATACCCACTGAGAGTAAGACAAGACAAACACGCCTGGCAACAAAACTTGATATTGACAGGGAAAAGCACGCTATGCTATAGTCATAAAGGTTAGCTACAACTAACCGATATCATGTTTTGGCAATGCTGCCTGCGGGCAGGGAACATAATCACATTACAAAGTAAGCAGGAGGAAGAATCATGCAGAATGAATGGAGAGGCTTTCAGCGGGGAAGCTGGGAGGAAGAGATCAATGTCAGAGATTTTATCCAGAAAAACTATACGCCTTACGACGGGGACGACAGCTTTCTGGAAGGACCGACGCAGGATACGACAGATTTATGGAACGAAGTGTTAGAACTGTCGAAGCAGGAGCGTGAGGCAGGCGGTGTCCTCGATATGGATACCAAGATTATCTCCACGATCACATCCCACGGACCGGGCTATCTGGACAAGAGCAAGGAGAAGATTGTCGGCTTTCAGACAGATAAGCCGTTCAAGCGTTCCCTGCAGCCGTACGGCGGAATCCGCATGGCAATGAAAGCCTGCGAGGATAACGGCTACCATGTAGATCCGGAAGTGGTGGAATATTTTACCACGCACAGAAAGACACACAACGCCGGTGTATTTGATGCCTACACACCGGAGATGCGCGCATGCCGTTCGGCACACATCATCACGGGACTTCCGGATGCATATGGCCGCGGACGTATTATCGGCGATTACAGAAGACCGGCACTCTACGGTGTGGATCGCCTGATCGAGGACAAGGAAGAACAGCTCGCAACGACCCGTACGATCATGTACTCGGATGTCATCCGTGAGCGTGAGGAGCTTTCCGAGCAGATCCGCGCACTCAAGATGCTGAAAGAGCTTGCAAAGATTTACGGCTGTGACATTTCCAAGCCGGCGAACAACGTGCTGGAAGCGACGCAGGCGGTATATTTTTCCTACCTTGCAGCAGTCAAGGAGCAGAACGGTGCGGCAATGAGCCTTGGACGTACCTCCACATTCCTCGACATCTATGCGGAGCGCGATCTCAAGGAAGGAACGTTCACAGAGAAGGAGATTCAGGAGATCATCGACCAGTTTGTCATGAAGCTGCGCTGCGTGAAGTTTGCACGTACGCCGGAGTACAACTCCATCTTCGCTGGGGATCCGACCTGGGTGACGGAGTCGATCGGCGGAATCGGTGTGGACGGCAGACATATGGTGACGAAGATGTCCTACCGCTACTTAAATACACTCAACAACATCGGAGCAGCGCCGGAGCCGAATATGACCGTGCTCTGGTCGGTACAGCTTCCAGAGAACTTTAAGCGTTTCTGCGCACAGACATCCATCAGGCACTCTGCGATCCAGTACGAGAATGATGACATCATGCGCGTGGTACACGGGGATGACTACGGAATTGCATGCTGTGTATCCTCTATGCGCATCGGCAAGGAGATGCAGTTCTTTGGCGCCCGCGCTAACCTTGCAAAGTGCCTTCTGTACGCGATCAACGGCGGTGTAGATGAGATCAGCGGCAAGCAGGTCGGACCGAAGTACCGCCCGATCACTTCCGAGTACCTGGATTACGACGAGGTGTGGGATAAGTATAAGGATATGATGAAGTGGCTGGCAGGTGTTTATGTCAATGCCTTAAACATCATTCATTATATGCATGACAAATACTGCTACGAGAAGCTGGAGATGGCGCTTCATGACAAGAAGGTGCGCCGCTGGTTCGCGACCGGAATCGCTGGTTTTTCCGTTGTGGCGGATTCCCTGTCTGCCATCAAGTACGCAAAGGTAAAGCCGATCCGCGATGAGAACGGAATCACTGTAGACTTCGAGGTGGAGGGTGACTTCCCGAAATACGGAAATGATGACGACCGCGTCGACGACATTGCAAAGGAAGTGCTTCACACATTCATCGGCTATGTCAAGGGCAACCACACCTACCGCGGCGGAATCCCGACGACATCGATCCTCACGATCACATCCAACGTATCCTACGGCAAGAACACAGGTGCGACACCGGATGGCAGAAAGAAGGGTGTTGCCTTTGCACCGGGCGCAAACCCGATGCACGGACGCGACACGAACGGTGCGGTAGCATCTCTCGCGTCGGTAGCGAAAATGCCGTTTATGGATTCCCAGGATGGTATCTCCAACACGTTTACCATCGTGCCGGATGCACTCGGCAAGGATGAGACGGGCGAGGAGCAGAACCTTGTGGCGCTGCTGGATGCTTACGTCGAGAAGGGCGGACATCACTTGAACGTCAACGTATTGAACCGCGAGACGCTTTTGGATGCACAGAAACACCCGGAGCAGTATCCGCAGCTCACAATCCGTGTTTCCGGATATGCGGTAAACTTTATCAAGCTGACCAAAGAGCAGCAGGACGAAGTCATTGCAAGAACCTTCCACGAGCGCATGTAGTTCATGTGGAAGTGATACAGACAGGATAAATCGCGCGAACCGGAACCGGTGCCCTGCTGCTTTTGCGGCGGGGACACCGGGATACGCCGGCTCGCGCGATTGTATTATGATTATCAGATGGATGGGATTAAAAAGGAGGACTTTATGGGAAAAATTCATTCGATGGAAAGCTTTGGAACGGTGGATGGACCGGGAGTCCGCTTTGTGGTGTTCTTTGAGGGATGTCCCATGCGCTGCCTGTACTGCCATAATCCCGACACCTGGCATCTGGAGGATGGGAAGGAGATGAGCGCGGAGGAGATTCTGTCACGCATGGAGCGCAACCGGTCATTTTACCGGACCGGCGGAATCACTGCGACCGGCGGAGAGCCAATGCTCCAGATTGATTTTTTGATGGAGCTCTTTGCAGGGGCAAAGGAACGCGGGATTCATACCTGTCTGGACACGTCGGGCATTATGTTCCCGGGGGGTGGCGGCACGTCGGAGGAGGAGCGGGAACGCTTAAAGAAGGTGGACCGGCTGCTCTCGGTGACGGATCTGGTGATGCTTGACATCAAACACATGGATGCGGAGGAGCACCGGAAGCTGACCGGACAGGACAATGAGAAGATTCTTGCGTTTGCAAGGTATCTGGATGAAAAACAGATACCGGTCTGGATCCGGCATGTGGTTGTTCCGGGGATCACGTTCCGGAGGGAAGAACTGGAGGCTCTGGGCCGGTTTCTTGCGACACTCTCAAATGTGGAAAAGCTGGAGGTGCTTCCGTATCACTCCATGGGTAAAGTGAAATATGACAATCTCGGCATTGATTATGCATTAAAAGATACGCCACAGCTCACCAAGGCGGAGGCGAAAAGTGCGGAGAGCATCATTCTGGAGGCAATGCGTCAGGCGAGAAACGTCTGACCGGTAAAATGGATTGTACAAAAAAAGATACTGGAAATACAGGAGCAGCGGTGCTATTATGAGAACACAAAATGAATAAAAATGCGTAAGATGAAGGAGGTACTCATGAAGCACGCAAAAGATAAAGCGCGGTTTGGTGTAAAGGCAAAACTGATGTCATTTATTTTACCGGTGGTTGCAATTGCATTTCTTATATTGAGTATGGTTGCCTTTTTTGTTTCCAGGGCGAGCATCCGCGAGAAGACGGAGAGCCTGATGGATGCGGAGGGCACGGCGAGTGTGAATCAGATTGCGGGCTGGCAGAGCGATAACCTCACCACGCTGGACACGGCGCTTGACAGCATGGTCTATCTCAAGATGGACGATGAAGAGATTTTAAACTATGAGGCACAGTTTTTGGGAACCTATGAGGATTTCCCGAACGGTGTGTATCTGTCTTACGATGATGGCAAGGTGCTGGACGCTTCCGGCTGGGAACCGGAAGGAAAAGCGACGGAGACGACCTGGTATCAGGAAGGCCTTGGCCATGATAAGTTCGCATTCGGCGATCCTTATGTGGATGCGCTGACGGGCAGCTACATTGTAACGGCAAGCCGCTATGTGGAGAAGTTAAACGGCAAGGGCGCAGTTGCGGCGGCGGATGTCAGCCTGGATATTCTCTCCGAGGTTGTGTCCGGCATGGAAGTGGCCGGAGATGGAGACGCATTTATCATGGATGCGGCGAGCGGAATCGTGCTCGCACACAAAGATGCGGATCTTGTGGGAAAGAAAGCAGAGGAGTGCGGAGATACGCTCTACGAGGAGATTTTTACGGACATTTCCGCGGGAAATGTAACGAAAAATATTTATACGTCCAATCAGGGAACGTATATGGTGAATATTCAGAATATAAACGGGACAAACTGGTATCTGGTAGCCCGCGGTCTGGAGAAGAATATTTTTGCGGATATCATAAGACTGCAGATGATTTTGACGGTGGTCGGCGTGGCAACGCTGCTTGTCATCGGAATTGTCATGGTTGCGGTGATCCGCAGAATCACGAACCCGATCCAGAAGCTGACCGGAACGATTGTTGCCGTCACAGAGGGCGATTTTACGACGGACATCGAGGTCAAGGGCAGCGACGAAGTTACCGTGATGGCGGGTAACATGAAGGAATTTCTGGCGGGAATGCGTCAGATTCTAAGCTCCATTATCACAATTTCCAATAAGATCGACGATCAGGCAAAAGCGAGCAACCAGGTGTCGAGTGATCTGCACGACTCGGCGGTGGGGCAGGCGGACGCGATGGGACAGATGCGGACGACGCTCGAGGAACTGGTGAAATCCATCAATGTGATTGCGGAAAATGCAACCACACTTGCGCAGGTGGTCGCCGACACGAACGAGGCGGGCAGCGAGGCTCTGCAGAATATAGAGAATACGATTTCGGAGGCGTCCGAGGGCAAGAACGGCATGACTTCCGTGACAAAATCCATGGATGATGTCAAGGGCAGCATGCAGGTACTCGGAAAATCGATCGGCGATGTGGGAGCCGCTGCTGTCAAGATCAACGAGATTACCGGAACGATCCGCGGGATCGCGGACGAGACGAACCTGCTCGCACTGAACGCAAGTATCGAGGCGGCGCGCGCGGGGGAAGCAGGAAAAGGCTTTGCGGTGGTTGCGACACAGATCAAAAATCTTGCGGAAAACTCCGGGGAGGCAGCGGATGAGATCTCAAGCCTGATCGATTCGGTGACCAGTCTGATTGAGGAGACCGTGAACCAGAGCGGACGAAGCACAGAGCAGATCAATGAGAGTGCGGCGGCGGTATTTGCGGCGGCAGAGCAGTTCAACAATATCTACGAGAGTATTGAACAGACCAACCGGATCGTGCAGGGAATGATAGAGAAGGTGCATGAGGTAAACGATGTCGCGTCCAATATGGCGGCTATCACGGAAGAACAGTCTGCATCGGCGGAGGAGATTGAGGCAACGGCGGTCAGCATTCAGGAACTGGCGGACATTGTTTCCGAGAACAGTGCAGATGTGCAGAAAGACTCGAAGGAGATGGAAAACACGGCCGAGACGCTGAAGGAACATATTTCCAGGTTTATGATTTAGAACTTGCAGAAGAGGTACTTTCGTATTATAGTGTAGATAGAGACTCAGATTAAGAAAGGAGCATGCATTATGAAGATCAAGAACATCACGGATATCGACGGATTTTTTAAGGTAATAGACTCCTGCCAGGGAAAAGTGGAACTCATTACCGGAGAGGGGGACAGACTGAACCTCAAGTCAAAGCTTTGCCAGTATGTATCACTTACCAGTATTTTAAAGACGGATGTGGAGATTCCGGAGCTTGAGCTTGTCGCTTACGAGCCGGAAGATACAGAGAAAATTATTAAGTTCCTGATGAAGGGCTGAGAGAAAGAACCGTCAACACAGGTTGGCGGTTCTTTTATGTCTTTTTAAAATTTAGAATTGAGGTATTTATGAAACCAGAAGAAACAGTATTTCACGAGATAACACTGCAGGATAAGGCATGGATGGACCGGAAGTTCGCGGAGGATGACCGGAATGCCTGCGAATACTCGTTTGCAAATAATTTTATGTGGAGAAATGTCTATCAGGTCAGAGTGGCGGAGCTTCACGGCTGTCTGGTAGTTCGGTTTATAGATGGAGAGATTCACTGCTTTTCATTTCCGGTCGGAAACGGCGACAAAAAAGCGGCGGTGGAGGAGCTGCTTGCGATCTGCCATGAGGAGGGAATCCAGCTGTTGATAGCGCCTGCCAGCGAGCAGGACCGCGCGCAGATGCTCGAGTGGTTCCCGGGAAGATTCTTAATCGAGGGAGACCGGAACGACTATGACTATATCTATACAAGAGAGAAGCTTGCGACGCTTGCCGGCAAGAAACTGCACGGAAAGCGCAATCACATTGCCCGCTTTAAAGATTCGGGAGACTGGTCTTATGAGCCGATGACCGCTGAGAATGTAGAAGAATGCCGCACGATGACGTATACGTGGATTCACATGCGCGAGGAAAAGTGGAATGAGGAGATGAACCAGGAGATCTCGGTACTCCATGAGGCGTTCGACCATATGCAGGAGCTTGGACTTGTCGGCGGAGTGCTCCGGAGAGACGGGCAGATCGTCGCGTTTTCAATCGGGGAGCGGCTGAATTCGGAGACGTTTGTTGTGCATTTTGAAAAGGCGTATCCGGATCTTCAGGGAGCGTATCCGATGATCAACCAGCAGTTTGTCCTGCATGAATGTGAAGGGTATGCGTATGTCAACCGCGAGGAGGACACTGGCGATCCCGGACTCAGAAAGGCAAAGCTTTCCTATTATCCGGATATTCTCCTTCCAAAATACGAACTGGAGGAGAGCGGGGTGGTCTATGCAGACCCCGAGCGGGATGCGCCGTATATTCAGGAAATCTGGCAGAAATGCTTTGGCGACGAGGAAGATTATATTCAGTTTTATCTGAAGCACCGAATGACGAGAGAGAATATGCTCGTGATTTTCCGGGATGGAAGACCGGTATCGATGGCAAGTTTTCTGCCGGTGCAGTACCTGTGCAACGGAGCGTATGTGGACGCGCGCTATGTGTATGCGGTTGCGACACTGCCGGAATACCGGGGACAGAAGCTTGCGGAACAGATTCTGCGCTTTGCAGAAGAAAAATATCAGGTGCCGCTCATTCTGTCGCCGGCCGAGGAGTCGCTGATCCGTTACTATGAAAATCTGGGATTTAAGAATGCATTCCAGGGAGAACGCAAAAATGTGAGCGGCAGTGACATTACGGCGCTCGAGGTAAAGGACACGGAGCCGGTTGCATGCATGGAGCCTGTCACACCGGAGGAGTATGTACGGATCCGGGATGAAAAGTGCGCGAAGGAAGGGTATGTACACTGGGATGTGGATGCGGTTTCCTATGCGATGGAACTCGCGGCAAGCTGCGGCGGCGGTACGGCGGCAGTCAGCTGTGAGGATAAAAACACACGGAATGAGCAGGAAGATGACAGGGATATTCTGATGTATGATATCCGGGAAAAAGAGCTCGTGATACTGGAGACAACGCTGTCGGACGACGCTCTCTCACAGGTGCTTCCGCAGCTTATGGAAGAGACGGGAACCAGCGCAGCATCGTACGGACGGGAGCGGGGCATGATCTGGCTGCCGGAGACGATGGCAGATCTGCCGGTTGCGGGCGACGGTTATCTCGCACTGACGCTTGGTTGATGAATTTTCAGAAAAAATTATGAAAAATGCATAAATTTTCTTGCTATAAAGCCAAAATATGTTATAATATAACCATGATATATCTTGTATCAAATAAACGGCAAAGGGGTTGGACATCATGAGAATTAAGATTACAGGAAGAAACATCGAATTAACAGAGGGGCTGAAGGCAGCAGTGGAGGACAAGCTGAACAAGCTTGAGAAGTATTTTACACCGGATACCGATGTATATGTGACGCTGAGCGTGGAGAAGGAGAGACAGAAAGCCGAGGTTACAATCCCGGCAAAAGGAAATTATATCCGCTCCGAGCAGGTAAGCAACGATATGTATGTATCCATTGATCTTGTGGAGGAAGTGATTGAGCGTCAGCTTAAGAAATACAGAACCAAGCTGGTGACAAAGCAGCAGAATGCATCCGCTGTATTTAAGCAGGAATTCCTGGATGGAGCCGCAGACGAGGATGAGGAGATCAAGATCATCCGTACCAAGAAGTTCTCCATGAAGCCGATGTATCCAGAAGATGCATGTGTGCAGATGGAACTGCTGGGACATGACTTCTTCGTATTCATCAATGCAGAGACGGAAGATGTCAATGTGGTATATAAGAGAAAAGGCAACACCTACGGACTGATCGAGCCGGAGAATTAAGAGCGTTTGAGATGTGCTGTCTCATAATGAACTGATATATTTACAGAAAGAAGAGGGAGAACCGTATTGCAGATGCGGCACTCCCTCTTCTTTTTGTGGAGAAAAAAGGAGTTTGAGCTGACAGAGGGCGCTTTCTGTAAAATTTTTTGTGCAAAGGGGTGTACAGTTAGTACTAAAGTATCTTATAATTGTAGTTAAGCGCGCCCTGCGTGTGCGAGAGGTAGAAAAGTTAATCATGTGTGAAACAAAAGAAAAGGGCTCAAGTAGGAAAAGCTACGGACATACAAATGTATTGGTGGATATGATGCAGAATTATCCGGGGTTTATGGATTATATTGCATATCAGTACCCATTGGAGGGAGAACGGATTGAATTATTGGAACAGATTCTGACCGCGCTTGCGGTGGGAAGAAAGCTGGAAGCGGAGCAGATGATTTATCATTATGGCAGTATGATTCACGGGAGGGATCTCATTGCGAGGCAGGTTTTTCTGTGGCTTTTGGGGATGGCAGAATACAGCAGACGTGAGTGTATAGCGGAAGAACGTAGATAAAAAGCAGGAAAGGGGTCGCAGCGCAGGGGCAGAGCTTTGAAAAAACAAGGAATATTCTTGTCATCAGATCGAAAAAGGTATACTATAAAGCGAGAAAAGTTTTGAAAAAGGAGAGACGGATACCATGAAGATAGTTGTTTTGGCAGGGGGGCTCAGCACAGAGAGAGATGTGTCCTTCAAGACAGGAGAGATGGTTACGAAAGCACTCAGAGAGAACGGACATCAGGTAATTTTACTTGATGTTTTTATGGGATATAGCGATAAGGAAGAAGATCTTACCGGAATTTTTGACAGAGCCGAGGCGGTCAGCGTCAAGGTGGCGGCGATTCCGGAGACCGCGCCGGACCTGGAAAAAGTAAAGGCGCAGAGAAAGGATCAGTCGGATAATTTCTTCGGACCGAATGTCATCGAGCTTTGCCGGATGGCGGACATCGTGTTTATGGCGCTTCATGGAGAGAACGGAGAGAACGGTAAGATCCAGGCGGCGTTTGACCTGTTTGGCATCCGCTACACAGGAACCGGATATCTGGGCAGTGCGCTTGCCATGAACAAAGGAATGGCAAAGCAGCTGTTCCTCGAGAATGGAATCCCGACGCCGAGAGGCACGTCCTTAAAGCGTGGCGAGGATGCGGCAAAGATCGAGACCTGTGGAATTCATTTCCCGTGCGTGGTAAAGCCGTGCAGCGGCGGATCAAGCATCGGCGTATCGATCGTGCACGACAAGGCAGAATACGAGCAGGCATTAAAGGAGGCGTTCCGCTGGGAGAATGAGCTGGTCATTGAGGAATATGTAAAAGGAAGAGAATTTTCTGTCGGCGTCATCGATTTTCAGGCGCTTCCGATCATCGAGATCGCGCCGGTGGAAGGCTTCTATGATTATAAGAACAAATACAAAGCAGGAAGTACGGTAGAGACCTGCCCGGCGGAGCTGTCCGAACAGATTACAAAGGAAATGCAGGGCTATGCAGAGAAGGTGGCAGAGGTGCTTGGACTCAACACTTACTCGCGCACAGACTTCCTTCTGGATGCGGAAGATCACATTTTCTGTCTGGAGGCGAACACACTTCCGGGCATGACGCCGACCAGTCTGCTGCCGCAGGAGGCAAAGGTGACCGGCGTGGATTTCAACCAGCTCTGTGAGAAGCTGATCGAGAGTTCCATGCGCAAGTACAAGAATTAAGAATGAAGTCTGAAATGGGAGCCATTATGAAAAATATGACATTGGAGCATATCGCGCAGGCGTGCGGCGGTACATACATCGGGGAAGAGTGCGACCGCAAAAAGGAGATTCAGGGGGCGGTGATTGACAGCCGTCTGGTCGGGGAGGGATATCTGTTTATTCCCATCCGCGGAGCGCGCGTCGACGGACATGATTTCATTCCGGCGGTTTTTGAAAAGGGAGCGCTTGCCGTGCTCTCCGAGCAGCGGCTCGAGCATCCGGCAGGACCGTATATTCTGGTTGACTCTACGGAGGAAGCCATGAAGAAGATCGCGGCGTTCTACCGCCGCTCACTCGACATCAAAGTCGTGGGGATCACAGGAAGCGTTGGAAAGACCAGCACAAAAGAGATGATTGCGTCGGTGCTCTCCGAGAAATACCGCGTGTTAAAGACCGAGGGGAATCTGAACAATGAGATTGGACTTCCGCTGACGATCTTTAAGATCCGGGAGGAACATAAGGTGGCGGTGCTCGAGATGGGAATCTCTGAGTTCGGTGAGATGCACCGTCTTGCAGAGATGGCACAGCCGGATATCTGCGTCATTACCAATATCGGCTTATGTCATCTGGAGAACCTTATCACAAGAGACGGCATTTTAAAGGCGAAGACGGAGAGCTTTGAGCATCTGGCACCGGACGGGATCGCCGTATTAAACGGGGATGACGATAAGCTCTGTGACAAAAAGATGGTGAATGGCAGACCGGCGGTGTTCTATGGAATCGGACAGGAAGCAAAGACGGCAGAGACAGAGACCGGCAGCAAACGGCTCGCGGAAAAGGAAGTGTACGCGACCGATGTGGAGGCGATCGGCCTTGAGGGAACGAAGGCGGTCATTCACACGCCGGAGCAGCAGTTTGAGGTGGTGATCCCGATTGCTGGTGAGCACAATGTATACAACGCGCTTGCAGCAGTCTGCGTGGCAAGACGGCTGGGACTTGATGCGGAGGAGATGAAGCTTGGAATTGAGCATGCGCACACGATTGGCGGGCGGAGTAATCTGATCCGGAAGAACGGCATCACAATTATCGACGACTGCTACAATGCGAATCCGGTGTCCATGATGGCTTCCATAGACGTGCTGTCCCAGGCGAAGGGACGAAAGATTGCCGTGCTCGGCGATATGGGAGAACTCGGCAGTGAGGAAAAGAAGCTGCACGGAATGGTCGGCACACACTTTGCGGGGAAGAAGATCGATGCGCTGTTTGTGACCGGAACACTTGCAGGGGAGATTGCGGAGGAGGCGCGGCGTGTAGCGCCGGAGACCAGGGTCTATGCGGAACCGGACAAAGAGGCGCTGGAGGAGGCGCTGCTGGAGTACCGCAGACCGGGGGATACCATTCTGGTAAAGGCGTCCCATTTTATGGGATTTTCGGAGATTGTGAAAAAATTGGAACAGCCACAGTGAATAAGGAAGGTACACATGAAAAAGAATATCATACTGATTGGAATGCCCGGTGTCGGAAAGAGTACCGTTGGCGTGGTTCTTGCAAAAGTGATGGGATACCAGTTCATTGATGCCGATCTGGTGATACAGGAAAAGGAAGGAAAGCTTCTGCGTGAGATTATCGCTGAAGTCGGACCGGAGGGATTCCTTAAGGTGGAGAACCGCATCAACAGCGGGATTGAGGCGGAACATGCCATTATTGCAACCGGCGGAAGCGTGGTGTACGGAGCGGAAGCGATGGAACATCTTAGCCGGATCGGTACGGTGGTTTATCTGAAACTTCCGTACCGGGAATTAGAGCGCAGGCTCTCGGACATCAAGGGAAGAGGGGTTGTCTTAAGAGACGGACAGACACTTCATGATCTCTATGAGGAACGTGTGCCTTTGTACGAGAAATATGCGGATGTGATTGTGGATGAACATCATTTGAACGTGGAACAGACGATTGAGAAAATTATGGAATTGAAGGAACGCTTTCAATGAAGAAACAAACGTTTACAAAACAGGCAGTCTGGCAGGCAGCTGCGGTAGGAGTCCTGGCGGTCGGCGGAGTCCTTTTTTGCCTTTCCGGGCAGATTGGAATCGGACAGACATACCGGCAGGTGCGCGTGGATGACCGCATCATCGGGTATGCGCCAGAGAACACTGATATGGATGACATCGTCCGTCAGGCGAGACAGGAACTGACGCAAAAGACCGGGGAGAGAATCAGCGGCGAAGTCGTATGGAGCAGTGAGGAGTGTAGAAAACCGTTCCAGAAGTTGTTGTCGGAGAATGAATTAAAAGAAGCCGTAGAGAACATACTAAGTGAGAAAAATGCAGAGGAAAAGCAGCGCGTCTATACAGTGGCGATCGATGAATACCGCGCCAACTTTGCGACGATGGACGAGGTGGAGTCTTTTCTGGAAAAAGTGAAGGCTTCTGCGGATGCGGCGGATGAATACGGGGCGGTCATTGCGGATCAGGGCTCCCATGTGAGCGGAATTTTGACAGCGTCTCTTGCCAGAAGGGACGCAGGGGCTGCAGCGGATGAAAAAGCGCCGGAGGAAGCACAGGCTTCTCTGCCGCAGGCAGGAATCAGCGCCTATGTGATCTGTACGCTGGAGGAGGCATTTGCAGATCCAAAAGCCACGTATGAGACAGGCATCCTTGATATGGAATTTGTGGAGCGGGTGAATGTGTTCGAGAACTATGTCGATGCCGATCAGATTGCAGATGTGGATGAACAGGTTGCCGAAGTAACAAAAGAGAAAGAATCGAATAAAATATATGTAGTGGAGAGCGGAGACTGTCTCTCCGTGATTGCGATGGATCATGATACGACAGTGTCGTCGATCGTGGCGTTAAACGGGCTGGACAGCGCGGATGCGATGATAAGGGACGGTCAGGAACTCATCATTGCGGTGCCGGAGCCGGATCTGCAGCTTCGGGTAACAAAAGGAGAGGTCTATGAGGAGGACTACATGGAAGAGCCGATCATCATAGACAACGATTCCTGGTATACGACAAAAGAGGTTGTACAGCAGGAGGGAACGACGGGACACCGGGAGCGCAATGACGTTGTGGTCTATGAGAACGGTGTGGAAACAAGCCGCGAGATGATACATCAGAACGTTATGGTGGCGTCACAGGCGGCAGTCATTGAGCGCGGTACCATCATTCCGCCGACCTATATCAAACCGATTTCCGGAGGAAGATATACGTCAGGATTCGGCAGACGCTGGGGACGTATGCACAAGGGCGTTGACTGGGCATGCCCGATCGGGACGACGGTGTACGCATCCTGTGCCGGAACGGTAATCTCTGCGTCCTATAATGGCGGCTACGGCAATAACGTGGTCATCAGCCATGCGGATGGCAGACTGACGAGATATGCACACAACAGTAAGCTTCTGGTGAAGGCTGGACAGCATGTTGAGCAGGGAGAGCCGATTGCGTTAAGTGGAAGTACGGGACGTTCTACAGGACCGCATGTTCATTTTGAGATCTATATCAACGGTTCAGCAGTGGATCCGCTCAAATACATCAGCAACTGATGGGAAGAGGACACAGACTGGAAATAGTTGTATGCTGTACAAATGGATGAAATTTATGGTATAATGTACACTATATGGTTGATGAACGAAGAACTTAAGAATTACTTGACAAAATCATGTAAGCGCTAGTATAATTACGTGTTTGTATAAAGCGTTCATAGAGGTGTGATATGGAACAGTATGTGATCAAAGGTGGAAATCCGCTGGTAGGAGAGGTGGAAATCGGAGGCGCTAAGAATGCGGCGCTTGCGATCTTATCTGCGGCAGTTATGACGGATGAGACCGTTACAATAGAAAATGTACCTAATGTCAGGGATACCAACGTTTTACTCAATGCCATCGAGGAGATTGGAGCGCGGGTAGAGCGGCTGGATGCTCACACGGTAAGGATCAATGGATCTTTTATCCGGGATTTTAATGTTGACAATGAATTTATCCGAAAAATACGCGCATCTTATTATCTGATCGGCGCACTGCTCGGCAAATATAAGCGGGCGGAAGTGGCGCTTCCGGGCGGATGCAACATCGGCGGACGGCCGATCGATCTGCATATGAAGGGCTTTAGGGCTCTGGGCGCAGAGGTGGATATCAAGTATGGTCTGGTGCGGGCTTATGCAGAAAAGTTAACCGGCACCCACATTTATCTGGATAAGGTGTCTGTCGGGGCAACCATCAATATTATGATGGCGGCGTCCATGGCAGAGGGCAAGACAATTATCGAGAATGCGGCGAAGGAGCCGCATGTGGTTGACGTTGCCAACTTCCTGAACAGCATGGGAGCCAATATCCGCGGCGCCGGTACGGACGTGATCCGGATTGTCGGAGTGGAGAAGCTGCATGCGACAGAGTATTCGATTATTCCGGATCAGATCGAGGCAGGCACCTTTATGCTGGCGGCAGCGGCGACCAAGGGTGACGTTACCGTGAAAAATGTGATCCCGAAACATCTGGAAGCGATCAGCGCAAAGCTGCTTGAGATTGGATGCGAGGTGGAGGAGTTCGACGACGCTGTGCGCGTGGTGGCATCGAAGCCGCTGCGTCATACACAGGTGACGACACTTCCTTACCCGGGTTTCCCGACGGATATGCAGCCGCAGATGACAGTTGTGCTGGGAGTGGCCCAGGGAACGAGTACCGTGACGGAGAGCATTTTCGAGAACCGTTTTAAGTATGTGGATGAATTGACACGCATGGGTGCAAGCATCAAGGTGGAGAGCAACATCGCTATTATCAGCGGTGTGGACCAGTACACCGGTGCCAGAGTCAATGCGCCGGATTTAAGAGCCGGAGCGGCGCTTGTGATTGCCGGACTTGGCGCAGAGGGCATTACTGTTGTGGACGATATTTATTACATTGAGCGCGGCTACGAGGCATTTGATCAGAAGCTGTCACTGCTTGGGGCATTGATCGAGAAAGTTTCCGACGAAAAAGAAATACAGAAGTTTACACTGAAAGTATCATAGAATGGAAGTTTTGAACCATCAGGTCTGCTGCGGGAGGGGATCCCGCAGCAGACATTTTTTATTTCATAGGAAATACTGCGGAACGTTAATACAAGAAAGCAGAACCTTCCTATGAAATAAAAAAACGTTCTTTTGACATGATAGCGCGGAAGACAGACTTGGAGGATAACAATGGAAGCACAGGAAATACAACAGAAAGTGTTACATACTATGAGAGGAGAACTGGCACTGCTTGTTGCAGTGCTGATTAACAGCTTCGGGGTGGTGCTGATGCTGCACTCCGGCGCGGGAATCTCTGCCATCTCGAGTGTGCCGTTCGCGTTTTCGGAAGTGTTTACGCGGATCTCGCTCGGCACATGGACATACCTGTTCCAGGGCGTCCTGGTGCTTAGCCTGATGATTTTAAGAAAAAGGTTTGTGCCGCAGTATCTGTTCAGCTTTGTGGTGGGATTTGTGTTCGGAGAACTTTTGGATGTGCATGAGGCGTGGATCAATCTTCTGCCGCTTACGCTTCCGAACCGTATTCTCTATTTTGCAATCAGCTATCTGTTGATCTGCATCGGAATTGCACTGTCAAACCGCTGTGGTCTGCCGATCATACCGACAGATCTGTTCCCGAGGGAACTGGCGGACATTACGGGCGCCGCGTATTCCAACATAAAGGTCTCGTTTGATGTGATCTGTCTGGCGGTGACCGCCGGCATGACGATCTTCTTTCTGGGACATCTCGACGGACTTGGAATCGGAACGATTCTGGCGGCGTTTACGATGGGAAAGGTGATCGGGGTGATCGGAAAATGGATGGACGGGCGTTTGCGGTTCGTGTCGGTTCTGACTCCTAAAACGGCAAAGCCGTGTTAGAAAGCCCCCGGCAACCGGGAAAGCGTACAGGAGATAAGCTGTAGACAAAAATGAGGGAACCATAACGTTCCAATGTAACCGGCAGCGGCGGATTCTTTGGAGTAAAATCCAGGTAGTTCTTCCGTGCCGCGTCCGGCATCGAATGCTGTGTCTTTCCACGTTTGGACAGTCCTCGGGGTGTGTCCGGCAATTCGCAGACAATGGACGGACTTCCTGGCAGCACTAGCCGTGCTTCCTCATAGACAATATAAAACCGCGCGAACCGAAACTCGTTGACATCTGCTATTGAAAACAGGGCAGATGCCAATTCAAACATCGGCTTCGCGCGGTTATGTTTTATTCGGGAGCACGGTAAGTGCTGCACGTAAGTCCTAAAATTGTCTGCAGATTGCGGACACGCCGCGTGGAATGTTCCAAACTTGGAAAAACACAGCTCATCCAGGATGTCGGACGCGGCATGGTTAGAAATACCGGATTTTACGATCAGAATCGTCGCTGCCGGTTGCATTTGGAACGTTGCGTTTCTCTAACTTCCCAGTCTACAGCTTATCTTCTGCCGGCTATCGCAGGCGCTGGGTGCTTTCGGACACGGCTTTGCCGGTTTAGAGAACCGCCTGAATATGCAGATCGCCCGCAGTTGACAGATCAATACAGGAACCGTCGTCTAACTGCACGATCGGTCTGGAAAGCTGCTTGTCGTTGAGCATGACAATGTTGGCACTACGACCATCACTTAAGAGGATGCGGTGGTTCTGGTAGGTGCCGGCGATCCGGTTGAGGAATGCGAGAACACATTTGGTATCGTATTTCTGCAGACCGTCACGCTCAAAGTTGGCGATAACCTGAAAAGCGCACAGGGGAGCACGGTAAGAGCGGGCGGTCGTCATGGCATCATAAACATCCGCGATCGCAACAACGCGTGCATAAGGATCAATATCGTTCGTCGTAAGACCGTTTGGATAACCGGTGCCGTCACAGCGCTCATGATGAGAGAGTGCGGCGAGCTTGATGTGTGCATCCAGCGGAAGCGGCTTTAACAGTTCGTAACCGTACTGGGTGTGCAGCCTGACCTGCGCGAACTCTTCGTCGGTGTATTTGCCCGGTTTGTTGAGAAGCTCTGTTGGAATCTTGAGCTTGCCGATGTCGTGAAGCAGTCCGGCGAGCGTCAGCATGTCTAAAGTGGCGTCGTCTGCCTTGATCCATTTTCCGATCTGCCGGCAGATCAGCGAGACATTCAGGGAATGTACATAGACGCTGTCGTCTGAGGAATGCATGTTATGTAACATATTAAACAATTCCAGAGAAGTCTTGCAGGACTGGAACAATTCGACGACCTTCGACAGGAGCGCTGATGTGTCTAACGGCTTGCCCTCGTTCACGTAGCCCTCAAAGCTGACACGGATCTGACTGAGCACGATCGTGTGATCCACCTGGAAAGACTGAAACTTCTGCGAAGTCTTGATTTTCTGCGAATAGGACTTGGGAGCCGCCTGCTTTTCTTCCCCGTCCACAATGCAGGCCGACTTGATATTATAAAAGGAAAGGCGCAGGATCGACTGCTTCGTAAGTTCTTTTCCTTTTTCAAGAACCACCTGTCCGCTGGGGGTAGTGATGTCTTTTGCAAGAACCATGCCCTCTTTTAAATTGTACAGTGCCAATTCTTTCATTTGCTTACCCCTTCTACCTATATTTACTACAACTACTTTCAGTATAGAAGTTTGAAAAAAGAAAGTCAATAAAAAGCTTGACATAGCGGAGAAAGGGGTGTAACGTATCAGACGTAGATTTGAAAATTCAATATTGTGTGTAAATTTTCTTATTCAGAGTGATGGAGATACATAGGATCTGTGAAGTCACGGCAACCCCTCTACGGAAGGTGCCAACCTGAGCGAGCAAATACTGTTATGGATGAGCGCTGTCAGAAGCGATATCCGCGATAGTTCGAACAATAAGAGGATTTGATTATCTATACGTCACTTCCACTTGTTTTTCGCAAGTGGTTTTTTTGTGTCATTTTACATGATGAGAAAGGGAGTAATAAGGAATGGAAAAGAGATTATTTACATCTGAGTCCGTCACAGAAGGACACCCGGACAAAGTCTGCGATGCAATTTCCGACGCGATTCTGGATGCGTGCATGGCAGAGGATCCAATGAGCCGTGTGGCTTGTGAGACGGCAAGCTGTACCGGATTTGTACTGGTAACCGGAGAGATTACCACAAAGGCAAAGCTGGATATTCCGGCGATCGTGAGACAGACAGTCAACGAGATCGGTTACAACGATGCGAAGACCGGATTTGACGGAAATACATGTGCAGTTATGGTAGCGCTCGATCAGCAGTCACCGGATATTGCCATGGGTGTAGACAAGGCACTCGAGGCAAAAGAGGGCGGGTTAAAGGATGAACTGGATACCGGTGCAGGAGATCAGGGTATGATGTTCGGTTATGCGACAAACGAGACACCGGAGCTTATGCCGTATCCGATTTCTCTCGCACACAAGCTGGCATTACAGCTGACCAGGGTGCGCAAGGACGGCACACTTTCCTATCTGAGACCGGACGGAAAGACACAGGTTTCCGTTGAGTATGATGAGAATGGAAAGCCGCTTCGTCTGGAAGCTGTCGTACTGTCCACACAGCATGATGATGATGTTACACAGGAGCAGATCCATGAGGATATCAAGAAATACGTGTTTGATCCGATCCTGCCGAAGGAACTGGTAGATGCACAGACAAAGTTCTTCATCAACCCGACCGGACGTTTCGTTATCGGCGGACCGCACGGAGATGCAGGTCTGACTGGGCGTAAGATTATCGTAGACACCTACGGCGGATATGCACGTCACGGCGGCGGCGCTTTTTCCGGTAAGGACTGCACCAAGGTAGACCGCTCCGCAGCTTACGCGGCACGTTATGTGGCAAAGAACATCGTTGCCGCAGGTCTTGCAGAAAAATGCGAGATTCAGCTTTCCTATGCGATCGGTGTTGCACAGCCGACATCGGTTATGGTAGATACCTTCGGAACCGGAAAGCTTTCTGACGAGAAACTGGTGGAAATCATTCGTGAAAACTTCGATCTCCGTCCGGCCGGAATCATCAAAATGCTGGATTTAAGAAGACCGATTTATCGTCAGACAGCGGCATACGGACATTTCGGACGCGCCGATCTGAACCTTCCGTGGGAGGCAGTCGATAAGGTGGAGACATTAAAGAAATATTTGTAGAGTTTTATGAAAAGTTTAGACAATTTTACATAAAATAAATAGGTTTTTGGATGTTTCGTGTTATAATGGGTCATAGAATTACAGTTCTATGACCCGTTTTTTTGCGGGAATTTGCGGGGTGGACAAAGCAGGCATGAAGTTCAAAAATAAAATTATCATTTCATTTTGTATTATCATATTTATCCCCATTCTTCTTGCGGTGGCGGTGCTTTTCGGATTCCAGAAGATCCAGCTGAAGTCGATTGAACAGACATACGGCGTGGAGAGTGACGATTACAGTTATTTTTCTAATTCCATGCAGCTGCTCAGCCGTTTTACGCGCGAGTCCTTTGAGACGCTTCTGGATCTTTCAAAGCAGGATCCGGATAAGCTGGAGGATAAGGCGTTTCTGGAGCAGATGAATGACACTCTGCGCGAGAAGTATTCGTATCTTGTCGTGCGCAGGGGAGACGAGCTGATCTATGTGGGAGATGATAAGGAGGCGTCGCTGCTGACGGATCTGCCGGCCTACGGAGGGGAAGAGTCCGGGGCAGACACCGGCATCTATGTCGACGGAGACAAGCAGGCGCTGATCAAGCAGATTGATTTTGTGTATACGGACGGAAGCCAGGGAAGCGTTTTTATTATCACGATCCTTGAGGAGACCGTGCCGGAGTTGAAGAGCCTGATGGCGGATGTGGTGATCTCGATTGTCCTGATCTTAATCCTGACGGCATGCATGCTGACGGTATGGATTTATACGAGTTTTATCAACCCGATCAAGAAGCTGCAGGTGGCGGCGCAGAACATTAAGGACGGTAATCTGGATTTTACGGTGGATGTAGAGACGAATGACGAGATCGGGGAGTTCTGCCGCAATTTCGAGGAGATGCGGCAGCGGCTGAAGGATAACGCAGAGGAAAAGCTTTCCGGTGAGCGTGAGAACAAGGCGCTGATCAGTAATATCGCCCATGATTTAAAGACGCCGATCACAGCCGTGAAGGGGTATGCGGAGGGTCTCATCGACGGTGTGGCGGATACGCCGGAAAAGCGTGACAAGTACATCCGGACGATTTATAATAAGGCGAATGAGATGGATACGCTCATCAATGAGCTGACCTTGTATGCGAAGATCGATACCAACCGCATTCCGTACAATTTTGCAAAGCTGAATGTGGCGGAGTATTTCAATGACTGCATTGAGGAGATCGGACTCGATCTCGAGGCGAAAAACATCGGACTGGCATATTTTAATTATGCGGACGAGGATGTCCAGATTATTGCGGATCCAGAGCAGCTAAAGCGCGTGGTTAACAATATCGTGGGGAATTCGGTCAAATATCTCGATAAGCAGAAGGGATTTATCAATATCCGGATCAAGGATGTCGGTGATTTTATCCAGGTCGAGATTGAGGATAACGGCAGAGGAATTGCCGCGCGCGATCTGCCTTACATTTTTGACCGGTTTTACCGTGCGGATGCGTCGCGCAATTCTGCGACGGGAGGCAGCGGTATCGGATTATCGATTGTGAAGAAGATTATTGAAGACCACGGCGGTAAGATCTGGGCGACAAGCAAGGAGTCCATCGGAACCGTGATGTATTTTGTATTACGAAAATATCAGGAGGTGCCATATGAGCAGAGTATTGATCATTGAGGATGAGGTGGAGATTGCAGACCTTGAGAAGGATTATCTGGAACTCAGCGGATTTGAGGTGGAGATAGAGAATGACGGAACCGTCGGACTGAAACGGGCGTTGACGGAAGATTTTGATATGTACATCCTGGATCTGATGCTTCCGGGCATTGACGGTTTTGAGATCTGCAAGCAGATCCGGGAGGAGAAAAACACGCCGATTCTGATGGTGTCGGCGAAGAAGGATGACATCGATAAAATCCGCGGTCTTGGACTGGGAGCGGATGACTATATTACCAAGCCATTTTCGCCGAGCGAGCTGGTGGCGCGCGTGAAGGCACATCTGGCGCGCTATGAGCGGCTGATCGGCAGCAATACGCCTGAGAATGATACGATCGAGATCCGTGGAATCCGCATCGATAAGACGGCGAGACGTGTCTGGGTCAACGGCGAGGAGAAGCAGTTCACGACAAAGGAGTTTGACCTCCTGACATTTCTTGCGGAGAATCCGAATCATGTATTTACGAAGGAAGAACTGTTCCGCCAGATCTGGGATATGGAATCCATCGGGGACATTGCGACGGTGACGGTACACATCAAAAAGATCCGCGAAAAGATCGAGATGAACACCAACAAACCGCAGTACATAGAAACAATCTGGGGAGTAGGGTACAGATTTAAGCTGTAGAGCTTAAATCGTAAGGATGTGTAAAGGTGTGCAAGGCAGGCGCTCCACAGCGAAGCTGTACTGAAATGAGCGCCTGCGCTGCGAAGCAGCAACAATCTGGGGAGTAGGGTACAGATTTAAGCTGTAGAGCTTAAATCGTAAGGATGTGTAAAGGTGTGCAAGGCAGGCGCTCCACAGCGAAGCTGTACTGAAATGAGCGCCTGCGCTGCGAAGCAGCAACAATCTGGGGAGTAGGGTACCGGTTTAAGCTGTAATTTATAATTTGGAAGGAGTGCGGGAAAATGAAAAAGTATGTAAAACCAGAAGTTGTGGAGACAAAAGAGTATGCGGAGGGCGTGTATCTGGCGAGCGGCGGTTCGACAGATAATTCGTCGGGACCGGAAGAAACTGTCTGTCGATTTGGCAGAAAGGAAGCAAACGCGGGTTCGGACACCTGCCAAGAGTGCTCTAAGAGCGGCGGGCAGAGAAATACGCCGCTTCCGGGCGAGGAGTCTGCGCGCGAAGCAGATTTTACCGGATGTATCGACGGCAGACCGGTAAAGAGATCATAGGCAGTAGGATGACAGAGCGGGCGAAGGAGAGCACAGATGAGTGGGAAAAAAATTGCAATCATATACAAAAGTCTGACAGGGAATACCAGACAGGTGGCAGAAGCAATACGGGATGCGCTTGGCGGTGAAGAGATTGTATACTTCGGTGAGCCGAAGCCGGACATTGTGGCGGATCTTTATTTTGTAGGATCCTGGACGGACAAGGGAAGCTGTGATGGAACGGTTGGTGAGTATTTGAAGCAGCTGGAAGGAAAAAAACTGGCGGTTTTCGGCACTGCCGGTTATGGTGGCTCCAGAGAATACTATCAGAAGCTGGCGTGCCGGGTAACGGAGTGCGTTCCGGATACCAGTGAGGTGCTCGGAAGCTTTTACTGCCAGGGGAAAATGCCGATCGGAGTGAGAAACCGCTATGTGGCGATGCTGCGGGAGCACCCGGAAGATCAGAAGCTGAATGCGAGCGTAAAAAATTTTGACGAGGCGCTTTCACATCCGGATGAGAAAGATTTTGCGGATGCACGCCAGTGGGCACAGACTATGGTGGATGCGGTTTAGAATATGGAGATCAGAATTTTATTTGAAGACGAGCAGATTATTGTCTGCGAAAAGCCGGCAGGTGTGGCGGTACAGACGAAAAGGCTCGGACAGGCGGATATGGAGAGCCTGCTTAAAAACAGGCGGGCGGGGAAGGGCGAACTGCCGTATATCGGAGTGGTGCACCGGCTGGATCAGCCGGTATCCGGAGTGATGGTGTTTGCAAAGACGAAGGAGGCGGCAGCCGCACTCAGCCGGCAGATTGCGTCGGGGCTGGCGGACAAGTTTTACTATGCCGTGACAGACGAGGTGCCGGAAGCCGGAAAGGGGCAGTTTACAGATTATCTTCTGCGTGACGGCAGAACCAATACGTCTGCGGTTGTAGAAAGCAGTACGCCGGGAGCAAAGAGGGCAGAGCTTTCCTACGAGGTTTTAGAGCAGAAAAACGGGCGCGCCGTTCTTCGGATTCAACTGGGAACCGGCAGACATCATCAGATCCGCGTGCAGCTGGCACATGCAGGGATGCCGATTGTGGGAGACCGGAAGTACAATTTTAAAGAGAATATGAAGCCGTCGGGGGAACCGCTCTGCCTCTGTTCGTACAAAATCGGGTTCAGACACCCGAAAACACGCAGAAATCTTGCGTTTGAAATTGACAACCCTTTCCATTTATCATAAAATCATTAGTTGTGCAGGAGCTGCACACAGACAACCTTGAAGCTGCTTGCAACGGCAGTAAGAGCTATGAAAAGGAGATAGATGATGGCAAAGGACAACAAGAAATTAGTAGAAGCGATCACATCGATGGATGTTGATTTCGCACAATGGTACACGGACGTGGTAAAAAAGGCGGAGCTGATCGATTATTCCGCGGTAAAGGGATGTATGATCATCCGTCCGGCAGGCTATGCGATCTGGGAGAATATCCAGAAAGAGCTTGACCGCAGATTCAAAGAGACCGGCGTGGAGAATGTATACATGCCGCTTTTTATTCCGGAGAGCCTGCTCGAAAAAGAGAAGGATCACGTGGAGGGATTTGCACCGGAGGTTGCATGGGTAACCTACGGCGGATTGAACCCGTTACCGGAGCGTCTCTGTGTCAGACCTACATCTGAGACGCTGTTCTGCGATTTTTATAAAAATATTATTCACTCCTACCGTGACCTTCCGAAGGTATACAATCAGTGGTGCTCGGTGGTACGCTGGGAGAAGGAGACGAGACCGTTCCTCCGTTCCAGGGAATTCCTGTGGCAGGAGGGACACACCGCGCATGCGACCGCAGAGGAAGCCGAGCAGCGCACGATTCAGATGCTGAATCTGTACGCGGATTTCTGCGAGGAGGTACTGGCAATGCCGGTCATCCGCGGACGCAAGACCGAGAAGGAGAAGTTTGCGGGCGCGGAGGCTACCTATACGATTGAGGCGCTGATGCATGACGGAAAGGCACTGCAGTCCGGTACCAGCCACAACTTTGGCGACGGATTCGCAAAGGCGTTCGGTGTCCAGTATACCGATAAAGATAATAAGCTTCAGTATGTACATCAGACTTCCTGGGGTATGACCACACGTCTTATCGGTGCGATCATCATGGTACACGGCGATGATTCGGGTCTGGTTCTGCCGCCGAGAATTGCACCGGTACAGGCGATGGTGATTCCGATCCAGCAGTACAAAGACGGCGTCATGGATGCTGCAAAGAGTGTCTGCGAGCGCCTTGGAAAAGTATGCCGCGCGAAGCTGGATGACTCGGACAAGAGCCCGGGCTGGAAGTTCTCCGAGCAGGAGATGCGCGGAATTCCGGTTCGTATCGAACTTGGACCGAAGGACATCGAGGCAGGCAAGTGCGTGGTAGTGCGCAGAGATACCAGAGAGAAGATCGAGGTCGCACTGGAGGATCTGGAGCAGAAGATTCCGGAGATTTTAGAGACTATCCAGAAAGAGATGTTCGAGCGTGCAAAGGCACACCGCGACGCGCATATCTGGGATGCCCACAATTATGAAGAATTAAAGGACATCGCGGCAAACAAACCGGGATTTATCCGCGGTATGTGGTGCGAGGATCAGGCGTGCGAGGACAAGATCAAAGAGGAGCTTGCCGTGACATCCCGCTGTATCCCGTTCCATGATCAGGAGCAGATTTCCGGAACCTGCGTATGCTGCGGCAGACCGGCGCACAAGCTGGTATACTGGGGCAAGGCATATTAAGGAGAAGTGCGTGGATAAAAATGCAAAGATCAGCCTGCCTGCGAAGGTTGCGAGGATTCTGAATACCTTAGGCGAGCACGGATATGAAGCGTATGCGGTCGGAGGCTGCGTGCGCGATTCCCTGCTCGGGAGAACGCCGCAGGACTGGGACATTACGACCTCGGCGCGACCGGAGCAGGTCAAGGCTCTTTTCCGGCACACGATTGATACCGGGATTCAGCATGGGACGGTGACAGTCATGCTGGAGCATGAGGGGTTCGAGGTCACAACCTACCGGATTGACGGAGAATACGAGGATGCGAGGCATCCAAAGGAAGTAGCGTTTACCGCGAATCTTCTAGAGGATCTGAAACGCCGCGATTTTACGATCAATGCGATGGCCTACAATGAAGTGACCGGACTGGTGGATGCCTTTGACGGAATCGGCGATCTGGAGAGAGGCGTGATCCGCTGTGTGGGAAATGCCATGGAGCGGTTTTCGGAGGATGCCCTTCGCATGCTCCGGGCGGTCCGTTTTGCGGCGCAGCTTGGTTTTTCGATTGAACAGGAGACACAGGAAGCCATTGCCGGACTGGCGGGCAATATAAAAAAGGTCAGTGCGGAACGGATTCAGGTCGAACTGGTAAAGCTTTTGACTTCGCCGAATCCGGGAGAACTGAAAGTGGCGTATCGCACGGGGCTTACGGCTGTTTTTCTGCCGGAGTTTGACGTGATGATGGAGACGCCGCAGAACAATCCGCATCACTGCTGCAGTGTGGGAGAGCATACGCTAAAGGCGATCGAAGCGGTGCCGGCGGATAAGGTGCTCCGGCTTACGATGCTGCTGCATGACATTGCAAAGCCTGCCTGCAGGACGGCGGACAAAAAAGGCGTGGATCATTTTTACGGACATCCGGCGCGCGGAAGCGAGATAGCGCGTGGAATTCTGCGCCGGCTGAAATTCGACAACGATACCACCGACCGGGTGTGCCGGCTGGTGCACTGGCACGATGATAATCCGGAGCTTTCCGGGAAGGCGGTCCGCAGGGCGGTGCACAGGATCGGCGTGGAACAGTATCCGGCATTGTTTGCGGTCAAGCGCGCGGATATTCTGGCGCAGAGCGGGTATCGGCGCGCGGAAAAGCTGGCGTATGTGGACGTATATGAACAGATGTACCGGGAGTGCATGGAGAAAAAAGAGTGTCTTACGATCCGGGAACTGGCGGTTTCCGGTCAGGATCTGATTGCAGCCGGAATGCAGCCGGGAAAGCAGATCGGGGAGATGCTGAATGAACTGCTGGACCGGGTATTGGAAGATCCCGGGCTGAATACGAAGGAACAATTATTAAAAATTGTGACAGGAAAGATTTCTGATCAAAACAGGTCATGAAATAAAAACCCCTCACATATGATGAAGAGACACGGCAGAGCAGCCGCAGATCAATCATATGGAGGGGTTTTCGTGTATAATCGACCGGAGCAGGTATTGGAGCAGTACGACCTGGAAGTGAGAGCGGTTTCCAAAGGGCGTGAAAGTTATATTTGTGATACAACACAGGGGCAGTTACTTTTAAAAGAATACAAAGGCTCGGCGGAGCGGGCAGAGTTTCTCTCTGCCATACTCGGGCATCTGGGTGGACAGGGACTCTTAACGGAGCAGGTCGTGCGGACGAAGGAGGACGCCCCGATTGCCGTCGCGGAGGATGAGACAAAGTATATGGTATTGACGGCTGTTTCCGGGAGCGAGTGTGACACCAGAAACCGGGCGGACATGATCGCGGGGGCGGAGAAACTGGCAATGCTGCACAATGCGGCGGAAACTTATTCGGAGACGGTTCCGGAGTTTGTCTGCAACGACCCGAATGAACTGCAGGAACTGTATGAGAAGCATAACCGGGAACTGGTCAAAGTCCGGAATTACATACGGTCCAAAAAGAAAAAGAATGATTTTGAAGTGCTCTTTTACGGGCAGTATGAGCGCTTTATGGAAAAAGCAAGGCAGGTGGCACAGGAACTTTCGGCGATGGGACAGGGCGGGCAGAGCGCCGGGTTTTGTCACGGCGATTATAACCAGCACAATATTCTGTTTTCCAAAACCGGAATCGGCATTGTCCATTTTGAGTGCTTTTCCTACCAGATACAGGTCAGCGATCTGGCGAACTACATGCGGAAAATGCTGGAAAAAAACAACTGGAACACCGGACTTGGCATGGATCTCATCTGTGCGTATGACCGTGTGCGCCGGCTGACTGCCGTGGAACTGAACTATCTGTATCTGTATATGGCATATCCGGAAAAATTCTGGAAAATTGCGAACCGCTACTATAACACACATAAGGCATGGGTGTCCGGACGCAATATTGAAAAGCTGGAAAAATTCATACGGCAGGAGGATGAGCGGGAACGATTCCTGGAAATGATGCGCCATTTCACCTTGCAGCCGCCCGCGTCCTGAGATAAAAGTTCCGCTGAGTTGTTTAATATGATATAATGAATCTTGACAGATTCATATTAGAAGTTCCGGTGGAACTTCGGATGCGCAGAAAGCAGCGCAAAAAAGATGATATAATCAATCTGGCGGTACTTTTGCCGAAGAATTGTGTACACGATAAAGGAGCAGATATACTTGAAGAAGAAAATAGTTCGATGGATCCTGCCAGTCTGCATGATGCTGTTACTGGCTGGATGCGGAAAAAGCAGCAATACAGTTGTGACAGGAACTTACTATAATCCGTCAAAGGATGCGGAAAATACAGCACAGACCGTCGGGACGGAGGCGGATGCGAACGATGTGCTGGATGCGATGGAACAGGGGACGGAGCAGGAAGGCACGTCGATCGGAGCAGACCTGTTTTTAATCACCAACAATGATATGCAGGCGGAGTGTCTGATTTTAACACAGTTGAACTCCGGCAAGCAGTATATGTATAATTACACGATTGCTACCCGGTTCCTTGACAAATATGGCAGCCGGACACCGGTGTCTGGATTTGACGCGGGGCGCATTATCCGTGTCGGCGAAAAAGATAAGCAGGGCAGGCTTGTGGAAGCCCAGATCTCCGATCTGGCGTGGGAATACCCGGATGTGACCAGATACTCTGTGGACGAAGAGCACAGCGCTTTTAAGATCGCGGATACGAATTATTCGTATGATGAGGATCTGTTTGTGGTTTCGGACGGAAGTCCCCTCCAGCTTTCGGATCTGACGGCACTGGATACGCTTCGGGTGGTCGGAATTGACAAGAAAATCTATTCCATCTCGGTGACCACCGGGCACGGTTCGTTAAAGCTGGTCAATACCAGTGTCTTTGATGGAAGTTACATTCAGGTGGGAAGCAAGGTGTTTGCACAGATTACCGGAGAGATGACGATTGAGATTCCTGAGGGAACATACACGGCAGCTGTCGCGAATAACGGATACGGCGGAAGTACGGAGATTACGATCACGAGAGGTCAGGAGACGGTTCTGGATCTTGAGACGTTAAAGGGCGAGGGACCGAAGTACGGAAGCATTCTCTTCGCAGTCAATGTTGAGGGCGCATGGCTTCAGGTAGACGGGCAGCTGGTGGATTACAGCCAGCCGGTGGAACTACAGTATGGCGTGCATACGCTCACCGTGACGGCGGACGGTTATGATACATATAGCAAAAAGCTGTTTGTGAATTCACCGGAGGCAACGATCGCCATCGGAATGACAGGAGAATCGGGAAGCTCGTCGACTACGACCGGAAGTGAGACGCAGTCATCGGAGGCAGACAGCAGTACATCCACAGGAGAGAGCGCAGACGGACAGGCGGGAAGTCTCGCGGGAAGCCTGGCAGGAAGCCACTCGGACAGCAGTTCCACGGGGTCGTCTTCCAGTTCGTCTTCCACATCGACGGGAACATCGGACACGACGAGTGACGCGGCACTGGATGCCATCGTAAACGAGATTCTGGACAAGAATGGAGACAGCTCCAGCAGCAGTTCCAACAGTAGCAGCACTTCGGATTATCTTTCCACCCTTACGTCCCTGCTCAATGCGCTTAAGGGAAATAATTGAGAGAATTGTATCAATTTATGACAGGAATGGTACTTGAAAAAGCAAAACAGGAAAGATAAGATAGGCTTAGAAAAAGAGCAGGAGGAATCTGAGATGGGATATAGAGAAACATATGAGTCATGGCTGAACAATCCATATTTTGACGAGGCGACCAGAGCGGAGCTTCAGGCGATCGCCGGGAATGAGAAGGAGATGGAAGAGCGCTTTTACATGGATCTGGAGTTCGGTACTGCCGGACTGCGCGGCGTGATCGGAGCGGGAACCAACCGCATGAATATCTACACGGTGCGCAAAGCAACACAGGGACTGGCAAATTATATCTGCAAAGTGGGAGCACAGGAAAAAGGTGTTGCCATCGCGTATGATTCCAGACATATGTCCCCGGAGTTCGCCGACGAGGCGGCGCTTTGTCTTGCAGCGAACGGCATTAAGGCATATGTATTTGAATCGTTAAGACCGACGCCGGAGCTTTCCTATGCGGTGCGCAAGCTTGGGTGTACGGCCGGCATCAACATCACGGCAAGCCATAATCCGCCAGAATACAATGGATACAAAGTATACTGGGAGGACGGCGCGCAGATCACACCTCCGCATGACACGGGAATTATGGATGAAGTGAGAAACGTGACGGATTATGCTTCTGTGAAGACGATGCCGCTTGAAAAGGCAAAGGCAGATGGTCTGTATCAGACGATCGGCGCGGATATTGACGATCCGTATATTGCGGAGCTGAAAAAACTGGTGCTTCATCAGGACTGCATTGACAAAGTTGCATCCGAGTTAAAGATTGTATACACACCGCTTCACGGAACCGGCAACCTTCCGGTACGCCGTGTGCTCAAAGAGCTTGGATTCACGAATGTCTACGTTGTGCCGGAGCAGGAACTGCCGGACGGCGATTTCCCGACGGTAAGCTATCCGAATCCGGAGGCGGCAGAGGCATTTGCATTAGGACTTGCACTGGGTAAAAAAGTAGATGCCGACCTGATTCTTGCGACAGATCCGGACGCGGATCGTCTGGGTGTTTATGTGAAGGATGCACAGACCGGAGAATACCACAGCCTGACCGGAAATATGTCCGGATGCCTGATTGGCGACTATGTGATCGGACAGCGCAAGGAGCTCTTCGGACTGCCGGAGGACGGCGCATTTATCCGTTCGATCGTATCCACGAATATGGCAGATGCGATTGCGGCATACTATGGAATAGATCTGATCGAGGTGCTGACCGGATTTAAGTTTATCGGACAGAAGATCTTAGAGTTTGAGGAGACAGGAAAGGGCACATACCTCTTTGGTATGGAGGAGAGCTATGGCTGCCTGCCGGGAACTTACGCGAGAGATAAGGATGCCGTTGCAGCATCGATGATGCTGTGCGAGGCGGCGGCTTACTATAAGACGAAGAACATGACACTCTGGGATGCAATGCTTGCCATGTATGAGCGTTATGGCTACTACAAGGATGATGTGACTTCCATCACATTAAAGGGAATCGAAGGACTGGCGAAGATCCAGGAGATTATGAATACGCTCCGTGAAAATGCTCCGGCAGAGATCGGTGGATACAAAGTGACGGCGGTACGGGATTATGAGCTGGACACCATCACGGATACGGCAGCGGGTGCAGTGCGGCCGACAGGTCTGCCGAAGTCGAATGTTCTTTATTACGAGATGACCGACGGGGCATGGGTGTGCGTCAGACCGTCCGGAACCGAACCGAAAGTCAAATTTTATCTCGGCGTAAAGGGGACATCGCTCGCGGATGCGGACGCAAAATCAGAAGCGCTCTCAAAAGCGGTTCACGCATTGATCGACACCATGATGTAAACGCTTCCCAAACGTAAAAAAGCTCGGAAAATCCCCATATTTTGGGGATTTTTCTTGACAAAGAAAGAAAAAACAAGTATAAATATGAAGTAGGTATTTTGAGAACCTCGAATATTATTTATATTGAAAATCCAGAGGAGGAATTTTTAACATGAACAAAGCAGAGTTAGTTGCAGCAATGGCTGAGAAGACTGAGTTAAGCAAGAAGGACGCAGAGGCAGCATTAAAGGCATTTACAGATGTTGTTGCTGAGGAATTAAAGAAGGGCGAGAAGATCCAGTTAGTAGGATTCGGTACATTTGAGGTATCTGAGAGAGCAGAGAGAACAGGAAGAAATCCGCAGACTGGTAAAGAGATGACAATCGCAGCTTCCAAGGCTCCGAAGTTCAAGGCTGGTAAGGCTTTAAAGGATATGATCAACGCCTAAGTGATATAGAGATAGCAGAGTGGATTTTGCGGTTGCAGAATCCACTTTTTTGCTTTCAGGGAAAAGGAGCCTTTGGAAGCAGGAACGCTCCGCAGGCATAAGGAGAAGAAGATGAGACTGGATAAATTTTTAAAAGTGTCCCGGCTGATCAAGAGACGCACAGTGGCGAATGAAGCTTGTGACGCCGGCCGTGTGATGGTCAACGGCAAACCGGCGAAGGCTTCCGTGAATGTAAAAGTCGGCGACATTATTGAGATCGGTTTTGGAACGAAGACCGTGAAAGTCCGCGTGCTGGATCTGCAGGATACGACGAAAAAGGAAGAAGCCAAGGATTTGTTTGAATATGTATCATAATATGAAAAACCTCCCATATACTTTCTAATAGAAAAGGAAAGCGGGAGGTTTTTTTATGGAGGAAAAGAATTATAATAATACGGCAAAATCACATAAGGTCCTGCTGGTAAACCGGGGAAACGGCGCGTTTTCCGGTGTTGTGGATGTGCTGTCTTTTGATGTGGCGGAGATTCTGCTCGAGACGGAACTGGGGATGCTGCTCATCAAGGGACAGGATCTGCACGTGAACCGACTGAGCCTGGAAAAAGGGGAAGTGGATATTGAGGGACGGATTGATTCCCTGACCTATTCGGATGTCAAAACGGCGGGAAAACAGGCGGAATCTCTTCTGGGAAGGTTGTTCCGGTAGATGGCGGTAAGCACATCAATCTATCAGGAACTGCTGTTTCTCGGGAGCTCTGTGTTGGTAGGAATGGGACTTTTCTTTCTCTATGATATCCTGCGCATTTTCCGCCGGATTCTTCCGCACGGAAATATCTGGATCGGCGTGGAGGATTTTCTGTACTGGATCATTTTTACAGGCGTGGTCTTTGTCCTTTTATACCGGGAAAATGACGGCATGGTGCGCGGGTTTGCGTTTGGCGGTCTGCTGGTCGGAATGACGTGTTATTATCTGCTGCTCAGCCGCCTGATCGTGCACTGTCAGGTGTGGATCTGGAAAAAAATACTGGGAATTATTGGAAAAGTGCTGGGATTTTTCGTGCGTCCGGTGTGGAAAACCTTGAAAAAAGTTGGGGCATTTTGTGGAAAACGATTGAAAAAGTTTGTGAGAGCGGTTAAAATAGGTTTATGTAAACTGTAAATTGCTACACAGATGCAGGAAATGAGGGACAGGAATGGCAGCAAAGAAGAGAAAATCAAATCGGAATAACAGGGCGGGCAAGATCTGTATCAGCATGATTCTGGTTGTATTTGCAGCGGCAATGTCTGTCCAGATTGTAAAAGCTTATCAGAAAGATCAGGAGTACGCCAGAAAGCAGGAACAGCTGGAGGTGCAGCTTCAGGATGAGACGGCAAGGCAGGAGGAACTTCAGAATTACCAGTCCTATACACAGTCCCAGGAGTATGTGGAGGATATTGCGAAGAGCAAACTGGGACTAGCCTATGACAATGAGATTATATTTAAGGAAGAACCTTAAGAACATGAGAATGACAGAATAAAAGGAGCCTTACCCGGAGAGATCATCCCGGATAAGGCTTCTTTTTTGGCTGTTAAAGTGTAATCTGATCGATCGCGTCGAGTTCTTCTGGCGTAAAGGAAGTATGTCCGACAATGGCGATATTGTCGAGAATCTGTTCCGGGCGGGAAGCACCAATCAGCACGCTGGTCACGTCGCCGTCCTTTAAGATCCAGCTTAATGCCATCTCCGCGAGCGTCTGTCCACGCTTTTTGGCAAGCTCATTGAGAGCGCGGATCTGTGAGAGACGCTCCGGCGTAAGTGCGGTCTCCTTGAGGAAACGTCCGTCGGTCGCGATGCGGCTGTCAGCCGGAATACCGTTTAAATAGCGGTCGGTGAGCATGCCCTGTGCCAGCGGTGAAAAGGCGATAATGCCTCTCTGCAGCCTTCTGGCAGTATCTTTCAAACCGTTTTTCTCGATCGTGCGGTCAAAGATGGAGTAGCGGTTCTGGTTGATGATAAACGGGCACTTCAAGTCGTTTAGAATCGCACATGCACGTTCCAGTGTCGGACCGTCATAGTTGGACAGACCGACATAGAGCGCCTTTCCGCTTTTGACAATGGAATCGAGAGCGCCCATCGTCTCTTCGAGCGGTGTCTCAGGATCCATGCGGTGATGATAAAAAATATCCACATAATCCAGCCCCAGGCGCTTTAAGCTGGCGTCCAGGCTTGCGATGAGGTACTTGCGGCTGCCCCAGTTGCCGTAAGGTCCCGGCCACATATCGTAGCCGGCTTTGGTGCTGATTAGAAGCTCGTCCCGGTACGCAGAAAAGTCGTCCCGCAGGATTTGTCCCAGGTTGCGCTCTGCGCTGCCGTAAGCGGGACCGTAATTGTTCGCAAGATCAAAATGCGTGATACCGTTATCAAAAGCGGTGCGGCACATTGCCTTCATGTTGTCATAATGTCCGGTGTCCCCAAAATTGTGCCAGAAACCGAGAGAAACCATTGGAAGCTTTAAACCGCTGGCGCCGCAGCGATTGTACTGCATGGTATCATAGCGGCTCTCTTTTGCCATATAACCCATAAGAAAATCTCCTTTCATATCATGGTGGCTATGCTTTTGCGTACATTATAACACCGGCATGAAAAAATGTGGTAGAGGAATATTTCTGGATGAACTTCCTAAAAGGCACGAAGCGCTTCAAAGTCCATGAAACAGACAATGGAACCGATATTTTGGCGAAAAGTTTTTCAAAAGGGGTCCTTCCTTTGACAAAGATTTTCCGGGAACAACCCTATAATCGATGTCACCCGCGAAAAACACCGGGACAGACCGGAGGCGGGAATGGAGGTAGGCGATGAAAAAAATGAATGCAAGACAAATGATGCTCTGTATGGCGGGAAGTGTGATGTGCAGTGTGGGCGTGATGGGGTGTTACCCTCTGGTGCCGGCGTATTTTGCGGCGCTGTATCTGGAGCGGGTCAGCGGGCCGGTGCTGCTCGGTATGATGTACATAGGAATGTTTGTGTTTATGCCGACGGCGGCAGCAGTAAAGTATGCGGTGGCGCTTGTCGTGGTGATGGGAGCAATCCGGCTTGTGGAATGGGCCAACGAGGGATGCCCCTCCTATATGGCGGGCAGTATGGCAGCGATTATTACCATGATCCTGTCGGTGGCGGGGGGACTTCTTGAATGGAAGGATCAGCCCGGAATTCTGGCGGCGGCGCTGGAGGGCGCGTTTATATTGGGAGCCGTGATTCTTTTTAACCGTGCCCTGCATATGATATTACACTGGGGAAGAAAGGCGGGGGTGCCGGAGCGGCCGGATGGAGGAAGAGAGGAGCGGCTGATGGGGTATGCGGAATCGTTTCAGGGCTTGTCCCAGGTTTTTCACAGTATGAGTGTCGCACATCAGAACGGTGCGGCGGAGGAACTGGGACAGATACAGAACGAGCTGACTGGAAAGATCTGCGCGTCGTGTGACGCGTGTGCAGTCTGCTGGGAGAGAGATCCTGCACCCTTATACGGCGCGCTGTCGGGGATCCTTTCCGCGATCTGGAACGGAGAGACTCCCGGGGAGGAGAAAAAGCAGGAGCTTGCACAGTATTGCAGGCACAGCAGCGATATGGTGGAGGAGGCGGTGCGCGTCTTTGAGCGTGTCAGCTTAAACCGGGCATGGTACCAGAGACTGGTGGAGAACCGGGAGGTGATAGCGGAACAGCTGGATGCGATGGCGTATATCATGCAGGACTGCGCCAGGGAGGAGAAAATTCTGGATGTGGGGGAACGCCATGTTCTCTCAGAAATTCAGTACCGTGCGAAGGAGCAGGGGATTGTGGTGGAGGAATTGCACCTGATCGAGGCGGTGGACGGAAGGATCCGGATTGACGCAGTGTTAAAAAGCCGGCTGGGAGGCTGTGTCGCGGTGAAGACATTTCTGGCGCTCTCCGGCGCCGTGCTTGGAAAAAAGCTCCGGACAACCGCGGATGCGCGGACGTTTATTGCAAAGGAGCCGTTCCGGTTCCTGATCTACGAGGACACCGCATACCGGAGCGTGCAGGGAATTGCGCGAGTGAAGAAGGATGAGGCAAAAATTTCAGGCGACAACTTTTCTTTTCTGGAACTCGAGCGAGGGGAAATGCTGCTTGGACTGTCGGACGGCATGGGCTCCGGGAGCAGTGCCTGCAAGGAGAGCGAGATGGTGCTGGATCTTGTGGAACGTTTTCTGGAAGCAGGGTTTTCCCTGGAGACGGCAATACGCATGATGAATTCGGCGATGGTGATGAAAGGGGAAAATGACATCTACTCCACGTTAGACCTCTGCATGGTGAACTTGTACAGCGGTATGGCACGCCTGTACAAGGTGGGAGCGGCGGCTGCCTTTATCCGGCGGGAGGATGAGGTGGAGTGCATTGCATCGGAAAATCTGCCGGTGGGGGCGCGTGCGCACCTGGATGCAAAACCGAGGGAGATACAGCTGAACGACGGTGATTTTATTGTCATGGTGACGGATGGTGTGTTAGAATACTTACATGTTCCGAAGCCGGAGGAGACGATGCGGGAAATGATTCTCAGTATCAAAACCAACAATCCGGGAATTCTGGCAAAAAAGATTATGGACAGAGTGATGCTTTTTACCGGCGGGCGCGCACAGGACGATATGACGGTACTTGCGGCGTGCATCTGGAAAAAGGCATAGAATAGAATGTGGAACGATAGAGGAAATGCGATGCAGAAGAAAGGAATGGAACTGGAGGGGCTTGTTAAATCCGGGGATGTGGTGCTTGCGGGCGTCTCCGGGGGAGCGGACTCGGTATGTCTGCTGCTTATGCTGCTTGAGTACCGGAAGCACTGCGATTTTTTCCTGGAGGCGGTGCACGTGGAACACGGGATCCGGGGAGATGCCAGCAGGAGAGACGCCGCGTTTGTTAAAAGGCTTTGCGAAAAGCGGGGCGTTTGCTGCAGGATTTATCCGGTGGATGTCCCGGCGTATGCAAAGGGACACGGCCTCGGCGTTGAGGAGGCGGCGAGGAAGCTCCGCTATGAGTGCTTCAGGGAGGCAGCAGAGGACTATGGCGGCAGACCGGTGAAGATCGCGCTCGCGCATCATGCGGATGATAATGCGGAGACCATGCTGTTCCGGCTGATCCGGGGGAGCGGACTCCACGGACTCTACGGTATGCGCCCGGCGCGCAGGCTTGCGGAGGGCGTCACGGTGATCCGGCCGCTGCTTGGAATGGAGAGAGCGGAGATCGAGGCGTATCTTAAGGCGCAGGAACAGCCTTACTGCCGGGATGCGACCAATGAGGATACCGACTACAGCAGAAACCGGATTCGCCATAAGGTGATGCCGGAATTAAAAGCGGTGAATACGGGGGCGGTGCATCATATGATGCAGAGCGCACAGATGTTAATGGAATTGTCGGATTACCTGGAGGAAGAGACGCGCCGGGCGACGGAGCGTGTGTGCCGTGACACCCCGGATGCCTGTGTGATCGATGCGGTTCTTTTTTCAGAATATCCCGCACTTTTAATCCGGGAAGTACTGCTTGTGACGCTGCAAAAAGTGGCGGGCAGCAACCGTGACATCGGAAGTGTGCATGTAGAAGAACTGTGCACACTGTATACAAGACAGGTCGGCCGTGTGATCTGCCTGCCCTACGGCGTGCGTGCGGAGCGTGTGTATGAGGGAATCCGGCTGTACAGGGAAGAGCCGGCGGTTGATATGGAACGGGAGAGCATTGAGGTTACCGGGGAGATGCTTTCGCGCGCAGAAAAGGAAGAGGTGGTGCTTGCGCTGCCGGATGGCAGACTGCACCTGCGGATACGTGATTTTTCGGGGAATATGCAGGAAATCCCGAAAAAAACATATACGAAATGGTTTGATTATGGTAAAATAAAATCTGGTCTGCGGCTGCGCAGAAGAGAGAGCGGCGATTACCTGATGATAGATGCTGCCGGACATACCAAGAAGCTGAAGGAATATTTTGTCAATGAGAAGATTCCGGCGGCGAAGAGAGACGCTATATGGCTTCTGGCAACGGGGTCCGAGATCCTGTGGGTGGCAGGCGGGCGCATCGGCGCCGGCTGCAAAGTCGGAGAGAATACAGAAAAGATATTAGAAGTACGGTTAAGTGGAGGAAACGATTGTGAAGATCAAGAAAATTAACGTTCATCTCACAGAGGAACAGATTGAGCAGAGAGTAAGAGAGTTGGGAGCCGAGATCAGCAAGGTGTACGGAGATGAGCCGGTATGTCTGATCTGTATTTTGAAGGGATCGGTATTTTTTACCTGCGAACTGGCAAAGCGTATTACTTCACCGGTTGAGATAGAGTTTATGTCGGTATCCAGCTATGGATCAGGCACAAGTTCCAGCGGCGTGGTGCGTATCGTAAATGATCTTGGAACCAGTATTGAAGGCAAAAATGTGCTGGTAATTGAGGACATCATCGATTCCGGCAGAACTTTAAGCTATTTGCTGGAGAATTTGAAGACAAGAAATCCGAAGACACTCAGACTGTGTACGCTTCTGGATAAGCCGGACCGGAGAGTGGTGGATGTCAATGTGGATTATGTGGGATTTGTCATTCCGGATGAATTTGTGGTAGGATACGGTCTCGACTATGACCAGAAGTACCGCAATCTGCCTTATATCGGATTTGTTGAGATAGAGGAATAAAGGAGAAATCGATTGAATAGTAAGAGAAGCAGTTACAGAGGATTTGGCATCTATCTGCTCCTGATACTTGCCATCATAGGTATCTGGTATTGGATGGACGGAAACACGTCAACCAACAGTTACACGCGGGCACAGTTTGAGACTGCGGTTGCAGATGGAAATGTTGCACAGCTGAAGATTGTACCGAACCGCGGCGAGGTGCCGACCGGTAATGTATACATTACATTTAAGGACTCCTCGACACAGGTTCTGGCGGTAAACGATGTAAATGATATAGAAGACTATCTGCGCGATCAGCAGTTTACGTCTTACACCGTGGAGAATCCGCCGGAGCAGAGCTGGATCGTGACGATACTTCCGTATCTGATTATTTTTGCGGCGATGTTCATTTTCTTCATGATTATGACCAATCAGGCGGCTGCCAATTCCGGCGGCGGCGGTAAGATGATGAACTTCGGCAAGAGCCGCGCAAAGCTCATGACAGATGACCCGGCAAAGCGGGTGACATTTGCCAATGTGGCAGGTCTGAAAGAGGAAAAGGAAGAGCTTGAGGAGATCGTGGATTTCCTGCGTGCCCCGAAGAAGTATACCAGGCTTGGCGCGCGTATTCCAAAGGGTGTTCTTCTCGTGGGACCTCCGGGAACCGGTAAGACACTTCTGGCAAAGGCGATTGCCGGTGAGGCAGGCGTGCCGTTCTTTAGTATTTCCGGTTCGGATTTTGTGGAGATGTTTGTTGGTGTCGGCGCTTCGCGTGTCCGTGATCTGTTTGAGGAAGCCAAGAAAAATGCGCCGTGTATCGTGTTTATCGATGAGATCGATGCTGTCGCAAGACGGCGTGGTACCGGTATGGGCGGCGGCCACGATGAGCGCGAGCAGACATTGAACCAGATGCTCGTTGAGATGGACGGTTTCGGTGTCAATGAGGGAATTATCGTTATGGCGGCGACGAACCGTGTGGATATTTTGGATCCGGCGATCATGCGTCCGGGACGTTTCGACCGGAAGGTGCATGTGGGACGTCCGGATGTCGGCGGAAGAGAGGAGATTCTTTCTGTTCATGCGAAGAACAAGCCGCTCGGGGATGATGTCGACTTAAAACAGATCGCACAGACGACTGCGGGCTTTACCGGCGCGGATCTTGAGAATCTTCTGAATGAGGCGGCTATTATCGCAGCGAAGGAAGACCGTGCGTATATTACACAGACGGACATCAAGAAGGCGTTTGTGAAGGTGGGAATCGGCGCGGAGAAAAAGAGCCGCGTGATCTCAGAGAAGGAAAAGCGTATCACCGCATTCCACGAATCCGGTCATGCGATTCTGTTCCATCTGCTTCCGGATGTCGGTCCGGTCTATTCCGTATCGATCATTCCGACGGGAGCGGGAGCTGCCGGTTACACGATGCCGCTGCCGGAGCGTGACGACATGTTCAACACGAAAGGCAAGATGCTGCAGGATATTATCGTATCTCTGGGAGGACGTGTGGCGGAGGAACTTGTATTTGATGACATCACGACAGGGGCATCTCAGGACATCAAGCAGGCGACCCGGATGGCAAAGGATATGGTCACAAAATACGGAATGTCAGAGAACATTGGTCTGATCTGCTACGACAATGACGACGATGAGGTATTTATCGGCAGAGACCTGGCGCACACGAGAGGCTATGGAGAGGGCGTTGCGACCACCATTGACCTGGAAGTGAAGCGGATCATTGACGAATGTTATGAAAAAGCGAAGCAGATGATTGCGGAGCACCGCGACGTGCTGGATGCCTGCGCGAATCTTCTGCTGGAGAAGGAAAAAATCAGCCAGCAGGAGTTTGAGGCATTGTTTGAGCAGTAATTGTGCATAACGGCAATGAAAAAAGAAAAACCGGGCAGAAGGTACTATACAAAATGAATAAAAACGTGTGCACAAAATTGTGAAGTTTGTGCACACTTATCTGGCGGGGCATGCTATTATAATAACCGTAAAAACCCCCCAATACATTATATATAGTTTT